>Ga0302221_10001979_pt1 | contig 12977 bp, 16 predicted proteins | sample II_Palsa_E2_1_FD_193517 | JGI IMG/M metagenome (GOLD analysis project Ga0302221, IMG submission 193517) | Peat permafrost microbial communities from Stordalen Mire near Abisko, Sweden - II_Palsa_E2_1 | ecosystem: Environmental > Terrestrial > Soil > Palsa > Peat permafrost | place: Sweden... | reverse complement strand
CTCTTCCCTCTCACAATATAGCAATCCCCATCCGACTCCAGACTTCAAGAACGAAACGTGGCAGAGTGAGAACTTCGATTTCTCGGACTACACGCCTCCGCTTGGTCCGCACCTTGATCTTACGCACGCCAGTGATTCCTCGGCTACGCCGCCCGGGTTCGATTTCAGTTGCGGGGGCATCATTGGTCAGTATGGGCCGGTGGCGACGATGATCGATGGGAATTTTTATGGGGTGCCGGATACGTGGGATCCGATGATTTTGCTGGAGAGGGATGGGGGCATGGCTGGGTATGCGGGAGAAGAAGTCTACGAGCAGAGAGGGATTTATTAGGATTTAGGGTGTGGTGGTGTAGTGGTGTACTTGGCTTTCGGGTATGGCAGAAATGGCTGAAAAATATATATATATCCATGGGCAAGGAGTCTGGATTGCGGTAATTGGGTGAACAAGGGGGTTTTGGCTTCCCGGACTTGAGGTGTCATAATGGTAAGGTATGGAAATGGGCGGCAAGAATGCATTCATCATTATAATATGCCCAACCGGGGAGATATTATCAACTAATTTTCTCCTCTGTTCGCCCCACAAGCGTCACGTGACGCTCACATCATCCTCTCATATCTTCAACCGGCAGAGACAATCTTATTCGATGTTATGTCATCGAGGGTAACCACTTCCAGATATACTCCACAAAAATGAAGAGATAGATGAAAAATGGGTGAACCGTGCAAAAGTGGTGGTGGTTGCTATGAATATCACTACTCCGCCAGAACTCAATCGGTTCTTGGTTGTAATCGGTATCCAAACTTGAAGTAAACTGCAGTCAATGTTTAAACTCGAGGATGATGGCTAGTTTACTAAGTAAGCGAACCAAAGTGATTGCCTTTCCCACGCATCTCATCTCAAACTCCAAATGCACGAGCTAGTTCCAATGATCACGGCATGAAAGGAGGGAGCACAGGTTAATTCCTTGCAAATATCGTATTCATACTAAACACAAATGCATGCTCTGCTCCCCAAGCACCAACACAACGCAGCTATGCTACAAGGCTAAAACCCGCCTCCACAAACCATCTTGTATTCGAACTTCCCTGTCCCTCAACTTGACCCGGACCAAAGAAACCGCTTTTAGTAGACACGCTTGAAAGGAGGAACAGCCTTGCACTCGTTCTCATCCAGCGTGTGGCCTACTACAGCCCGGTATGAGAGATCCACCTTCCCGTGGGGCTTCTTCTGGAAGGTCAGGCTGTGCTTCATCCAGTTCTTGTCGTCTCGGTCGGGGTAATCTTCGCGGGCGTGTGCACCACGGGATTCCTTTCTCGCTGCTGCTGCCTCGGCGGTTTGGACACTGAATCATCAGCAACGAACTCAAAGTTTTGAACAAAATCTAGAAACTTACGCGCAAGTCAACAAGTTCCGTAACTCGAGGGTCTCAACCAAATCCGAGTTCCAGATCATGCTTCGGTCCTTGGTGCCGACATCCTTGAATATTTGGTCCACCTCGTTGATTCTTCGGACACCCTCGTCAAGTGACTCTTGTGTTCGGAACACGCTGACGTCTGTCTGCATCGTCTTCTGCATTGCGAGTCGAATCTCGTGTGTGCTCTTGGGACCGTCAGCTGTTCGGATCTTGTCGAGTACGCTGATGGAGTCGGCTCCTGCGTCGGCGCTGATTTCCTTGTGTGGCATGCCCGGCTCAAAGTTGTCACGGACGGTGTGGGAGACAGCGCGGCCGAAAACGATCAGATCGAGTAGAGAGTTGGCTCCGAGACGATTGGCACCGTGGACAGAAACGCAGGCAGCTTCACCGCAAGCGAAAAGACCTGGTACAACCTTGTCCTTGCCCTCGCTATCAACTGTGAGAACTTCACCAGTGTACTTCGTTGGGATACCACCCATGTTGTAGTGGACAGTAGGCAAGACGGGGATAGGCTGCTTTCGAACATCCACCCCCGAGAAGATAGATGCGGTTTCAGAGATACCAGGAAGACGCTCGTGAAGAACCTCGGGTGGCAAGTGGCTGAGTTGAAGGTAGATGTGGTCCTTATCCGGTCCAACACCACGTCCTTCGCGGATTTCCATGGTCATTGACCGTGAAACAACGTCACGACTGGCCAGATCCTTGGCAGTTGGTGCGTATCTCTCCATAAATCGTTCACCCTCAGAGTTCAGGAGATATCCACCCTCACCACGAGCACCCTCAGTGATCAAGCAGCCAGCTCCATAGATACCAGTTGGGTGGAATTGGACGAATTCGAGATCTTGGTTAGGAAGACCGGCACGAGCAACCATAGCCATTCCGTCACCTGTGCAAGTGTGTGCGGATGTACAACTGAAGTATGCACGTCCATAACCGCCGGTAGCCAAAACTGTGTTGTGTGCTCGGAATCGATGGAGGGTACCGTCCTCTTGGTTATAGGCAAGAACACCCTTGCATTCGCCATCTTCCATTAGCAGATCGAGAGCGAAGTATTCAATGAAATAGTTTGTGTTGTGTCGAAGAGATTGGCCATAGAGAGTGTGTAGAAGGGCATGTCCGGTTCTGTCCGCTGCAGCACAGCATCGGTATGCTTGTCCACCTTTGCCATAATCCTGCGATTGGCCTCCGAAAGCACGTTGATAACTATCGTAAAAGTTAGAATGATCCTCGAACCAGCTCAAAAAGCTTACATTTTGCCGTCGTCAGTTCTTGAGAAAGGACATCCGTAATTTTCCAGCTCAATGACCGATTGAGGCGCCTCTCTGGTCATGTAATGGATAGCATCCTGGTCTCCGAGCCAATCTGAACCCTTGACCGTATCGTACATGTGCCACCTCCAATCATCCTTGTGCATGTTTCCCAGAGCAGCATTGATTCCTCCCTGAGCCGCTACAGTGTGACTTCGAGTTGGGAAGAGCTTGGATATGCATGCGGTGTTGAAACCTGCCTCGGCAAGACCAAAAGCTGCCCGCAGACCGGATCCTCCAGCTCCAACAACGATGGCATCGTATTCGTGATCCTGTACGTTTCAATCAGAAAGGTTTCTTTCCTCCATTGTTCAGTTGTACATACAACGACAGGGTATTTGTTGCTCACGAACGGCGAGGCCTCCTTCGCGCGGAGGGGCGCGTGTGTGATTATGCGTGCTATGAATCGGTCAGAAAAGGGCCAGCTCCTCAGCATCCTCTAGGTAACGTACCCGCAGGTCGAGTAGAAGAGAATGCTCGTGTCTGGTTTCTCAATGCCTTCGAAAACTGCAGCGAAAGATTAGCACGCCATGTTTGCCGAGGGGGATCGAATCGAACGCACCGAAGGACCAGAGGTACACCTCCGCATAGCGATGGAAGACATGGTAAAAGATCTCAAACCAGACGAGAACGCGGCAGAGGGGAAAGAGACAAGGAAAGAAGAAGTGTTGTGAGTCTTCAGAGGCAATTCAGATCGCAAGCTCGGAATTAGTTGATGTCGTCGACCCAAATGCCCTAACAATTGGACCAATCATGGACCAATCACATCACTGTCCATTTCTGCTTACAAGCTCCCGGCCAGTTTCTCTGCCGACGGAGAGCCGAGAGAGTGGACTGCCACGTGATCTTCGGGAAAACACGGCCGAGAGCCTTCGTCGCATCTTCGTCTTCGACATCAACGACAGTAAGGAAGCCAGATGATATATTCATCCCATCTTGTATCCGTCCTATCTCAACTCTATATAAAAGCACACGTGCTATCCAAATCACTTGTATGTGCTGTCGCAGGAACATTATGGGAAACACGCGTGACCCCTCGATGCGGCAGAAGTCAAGCGGGGTGTGCATACACGTCTAAATTAACGTCTTCCTTCGATTGTTGTTTCTGATACACACGGTGCCTTTCCAAAAAGATCTTCAGAGATACTCAGAGATATTCAGATGTTTACAGCTCGCGTTGCACATCTTAATGGTTACTCCTCACACCATTTTCAAAAGTCCTCAACGTCTCTTTGGATGGCAATGCTTACGCTCAGTCTTGGCGGTACTGAGGGGAAGTCTCTTCCTTCCGAGTGACTTGAAAATTCCTCCGTTCTGATTGACGGACGATTGTTTCATCCACAGAGCTGTGCCTTATGGATTCATCTACACCCCATATATACCGTTGGCAGGCACTTGAGCTCATGTGAGACTTAACCCACATCTCCGCGTTCTGTTTGGTTCAGGATTTATTGTAGACGATGCTACACTACCTAGCTGGTGTTCGTGCCACTCGCACCCCAGACGTGGGTCGCGTTTCAGCCTGGGAGAACCATTTCGCGAAATGCGGAGGCTTTTTGCCGCAGAGTAGGCAGAGGCTATATTCGGCGGGAAGGCCGTCCGTAACATACTCATTTGGAAGTCGCAATCCAAAACGGATAATTTCCTTTCTTCCAAAAGTTTACCAATCCCAGTCTCTACCTGGCAGAATACACTTTGCACTGTATTGCAGATTGTGTTACTACGGTTTTCCCTTGGCAGCATTTTATTTACTCCTTCCAATGGCAAGGTCCAAGAAATCCCCAGGTCGTCCGTTCTTTCAGAGTGGCAAATATAAGGCCATAAGCTATCCGCCTTAAACAGAACTCTTGTCGGAGCTTGTGTTCACTTGGATCTGATCTGCTAGTGTAGTTCGCTGTCAAGATGAAAATAACTAATATATTGAGCGGCGTCCTAGGCGTTGCCTTGTTCTGTAAGTGGCAACCGCGCTTGTCATTGGCCAGTACTGAACGAGGATAGTTGAGAATGCTGTTCTGGCGCAGGATCTTGCGACTCACGGCACGTTCACCGAGCCCACTACAGGAATCTCTTTCTATACCAGCGTTGAGGCTAATGGTACAATTGTGGGTGATGGTGAATTTTCAACGGTCTCCCTGGGAGGGTTCACGTTTGGTATGGTGCTACCAGGGAATGCTGCGACTGTCGATTCATACGAGTACATCGGTCTCATCGTATGTTTTTGCTAGGCTTAGAGACGAACTGGAAATTACTGAAATTATCTTAGGTTGGCTCCCTGATTAACGGCTCAGGGTGGTCTGGAATAGTTCACGGTGATAACGGTGGTGCTGGAATGCCTAATCACTTGATGCTCTTAACTTGGCCGACCGGAGTTGGTAACACGATCGCAACTTCGTTCAGATACTCACCGTAAGTTTTCCACTGTACGCTTAGCAATACTTGTCTGACATTGATCGAGATCCTATGTAGCACCCGTGGATTATAAAGGAACTGCTAAAGTCACACCCATCTACTCTAAGGTTAACTCAACCTACTACACATTCATTTATAGATGTCAGAACTGTTTCATTTTTGATGATCCAAGTCAACCAAGCTTCAACACATCGACAAGTCAAGGGACATTTGAGCAAGGCTGGGCGCAGTCTACCGTTTTCCCGACTGATAAGACAAATCCGGACTCCAGCGTCATTCAACACGACAATGGAATGGGAGAGTTTCAGATCGTCGTTTCCAAGGCCGCAAATTCTGCGTATTCCAAGTGGGCAACAATATCCTCCACAAGTTCGTCCTCATCTGCATCAACCACCCCCACTACTAGCTCCTCTACAACTACTACCGCTTCCGCCACACCAACTACATTCAAAGGGGTTCCAGTCCCGTCAGCGACTAGTTACGATTATGTTGTCGTTGGTGGTGGGGCCGCTGGAATTCCAATAGCAGACAAGCTCTCTGCTGCGGGGCATAGTGTCCTGCTTATTGAGAAAGGAGTTGCTTCATCTGCTAGGTGGGGTGGAAGTAAGTTTGGTTCACCGGTAATCGGAGCAACACTAATATTATAAATAGCATTACGACCCGAGAGTGGATGGTTGGATGGATACAACCTTACATGGTTCGATATTCCTGGAGAGTGTAACAGAATCTGGAATGGTGGATCTGCAGGCGTTGCTTGCACTGACACAGACCAGATGGCAGGATGTATTCTAGGAGGAGGTACTGCAGTCAATGCCGGACTCTGGTGGAAGGTGAGAATTTCAAATCCTCCCACTTGCGTATTGAGTTAACCTTTCGCAAGCCGAATCCTCCTGACTGGGACTATAACTTTCCAGCTGGATGGAAGTCTGCAGACATGCAACAAGCTACCAACCGAGTCTTTTCAAGAATTCCAGGGACTGATCATCCTTCTATGGATGGAAAACTTTACGTGCAATCTGGCTTCGACATTGTCCGCCAAGGACTCTCCAGTGCCAAATGGACCAGCGTTACAGCGAACAATGTTCCAGGTCAAAAGAACAGAACCTACGCGCACACTGCTTATATGTACGCCGGTGGTGAACGTGGTGGACCAATGGCAACATACCTCGTCAGCGCGAATGGCAGAAACAACTTCCACCTCTGGCTTAATACTAGTGTTGAGAGAGTTAACCGCATTGGTGGTCATGCCACAAGTCTCGACGTTATTGCTACTAACAACGGTGGACATTTCGGCACCGTGCATTTGACCAACACCACAGGGCGTGTAATCCTCGCTGCCGGTACCTTTGGAACCCCCAAGCTCCTGTTCAGGAGTGGCATTGGTCCCACCGATATGCTCCAGCAAGTCCAGCAAAGCCCTGATGGGCCAACGTTCATCAAATCAAGCGATTGGATTGACCTGCCTGTTGGCTATAACCTTGCTGACCATCTCAACACCGACTGTGTCATTTCGCATCCTAACATCTCCTACTACGACTGGCCAGCCGCATGGGACACGCCCATCGTCGCCGACAAGTTGAGCTACCTGAAAAACCGAACCGGGCCTCTCGCTCAAGCTGCACCGGATATTGGACCCATGATGTGGGAAGTGGTTAAAGGCCCTGACGGAATCGAGAGACAAATGCAATGGACCTCCCGCGTCGAAGGATCTAACGGCGTGCCAAGCGGCAACTCCATGACCCTCTCTCTCTACCTCGGACGTGGCTCCATCTCCCGCGGACGCACCACGATCGGCAAATCGCTGAACATGGTCGTGCAAACCCTCCCTTATGGGAACCCCAACGATTTGACTGCCGTCGGATGGGCCATCGACCACATGGTCAGCGCACTATCGACCATCCCTAACATCACCTGGAACCTGCCACCACCGGGCGTCTCCGGCGCTGATTATCTCAAAACTGTCCGTACCCCTTTCCCCTCTTCACTTTCAATCTCTAATTTGAGAACTCTAGGTTCCATTGACATATGCCAACGTCGGCGCCCGCCGTGCAAACCACTGGATGGGCACCTGCAAAATGGGTTTCGACGATGGGCGTTTGCCAAACGGCACCTCAGTTGTCGACACAAATACTAAGATCTACGGGACAGACAACATGTTCGTGGTTGACGCCTCGATCTGGCCCGGCATGCCATCTACTAACCCATCCGCTCTCATCGTCACCGCCGCCGAGCACGCTTCAGATCTCATCCTCGCCCTGCCTCCCCCAAAGAAAGTGGGCTTGGTGAAAAAATATGGTCAGTGCAGCACGGAAGTGGACGCGGTGAATGGCTTGACGTGTGATGGAGGGTTGACGTGCAAGGCTGTCAACTACTTCTATTCCAATATACGTCGGTTTTATGTTTCTTGGCATCATGCCGAGTTGAAAACATGCCTAACGCCATCTCCCCTTTCCTCTCAACCCAAACCCTATTCCACCTCCCGCTTGAGAGACAATAGCTGACTTCCGAACAGTCCATGTCAACGAGAATGAAGATGAGAAAGACGTATGAGTCTATCGCCGAGTCGAGCAGGAGAAGGTATCATGGAGCCGCAAGTGTGGAACGGGAAGCCGATGGGAGAGAGTGGTTCAAAGTCCAATTTGTATATACTTTTCTTTTCGCTATAGCTGAGGTGAAAATGGAGCAGCTCCCCGACCTCACTTCCTAATTCTCTCTCACCAACCCCTCCGTCGAATGTGAGGTCAGCACTTCGTCCACTCCAAACTGGCTCGTCGCAGCGAGAAAGTTGGCTCCGTCATGCTTACAAGCCACGAGTTCGTGTGGGGCGGAACATCAAAAACAGCATCCATGCGCATAGCTCAATCAAGTACAACATTTTTCATGTGACCGTTTACAGAAAGAAGACTTTAGCCAGTGAGGCTAGACGGGTTCGCGGACTGTCCCGGGTCTTGGCTTGCATGTCACTCCCACCTCGGGACTGGAATACCGGGAAGTCGAGGTTGTGATTGGATAGTTGGGAAAGTTTATATTGGGCAGGGTGTGGTTCGGATGGTGGGGTCTGGGGAATTCGGAAGGAAGCGAAGCTGTAATTAAGTAAACTGGGGTTGGGGGCTTGTGGTCTAGGGGTTTCCCTCGTTTGTCACTCCACCTCGGTAGAAACCTTCCGTTAGCAGACCGTGCCACTAGATATATTATTATTTGGGCAAGGGACACGATTCTTCTAGGGTGAGAGAAATGCGGGGATGGGAGGATAATATAAAACTTTCATCACGCGCATGTTTTGTTGATGACGAGACCAATCACATTCCACCTTTGGTCTGGCATCCCAACCCCCAGATCTGTATTACCCAAGGGGAGACTCGGAAGTTCCGGTCGAGGATCACAAGGTCTAGTGCGTGTATTAAGTCTATTTCAGGCACGGGAATCCGATTTGCTTTACCTGTGATAAAATATAGTTGGAGGATTCGACTGGGCAAAGATTGAGTACTAGGTATTGCGGGGGCTTTGCGACGAATTCTGTGCATATAGCTTCTTCGTCCGATTTGAAGAGTTTCTGCTATTTCTTTTTAGCTGGGGCATGTAAAGGTGTGTAATAGTCCTCGGCTTCGTTGAGCTTGTATGTGCACTTGTGTGTATATATAAGTATGTTTCTACATCTACTTTTAGTCTTACATGTACGTGTAATTGTGCGTTCAAATGTATATGTGTTACCCTTCGATTTTTATTTTGAATGTAATTTAGGAGGAGGGACTACAGACTTAGGAAGAGTCTTTTAGCTGACGACGAAGAGAAGAGGGAGAACTTGCATAGCGTAGCGATCTTCTCCGTTTACACATGTAGTAAAACATAGCCGAAAGAAAGGACCGAGTTTATAACAAATTTACGGAGTCTCTCTCTCCACTTTATGGATGAAGTAACCAGTTCATTTCCACTCGAGACTACCTGGAAGGCATCATCTCTTAAGCAGTCTAAACCTGGTATGTTAGATAATAAGGAAGTTAATGTTCATTCGAGCTCAAAATTGCCTCGTTGGGCATTCTTGCACATTTTGAACAGCTTTACATTTTGTAGGCTTGAATTCTTACTAATATATCACCCACACCAGTACGTACCAGGTCTCCGGAAATAGAAGAAGTTCTCATTTTCTCGCGCCTGAGTGCAGGATTGTAGTCATAACCTCCCACGAATCCTTTTCAAAGGCGTTCTGCATATATAAAAAAGCGCAGTCGTTTAGATAGAAGAAAAGAAATACATAAGAACGCTTCGACACAGCAAATTCCAAAGAATTTCCTCTCTCGACTATCCAAAGTCCTATCTTGTGACTCCACAACAAAGTGTAAAGATCGTGGAAGTCAATCAACCCCCCAGCTCATCCTCTCCCTTATGGAGAATTTCAAGAGCTAAATCTACCCCATCTTTTGCTCTCCTCCTGACACTTCACACAAGAAGGGGGTCAAAACCCAGCCAAGAGTCCTTTCCGTGACTTCAAAAGCGACTATCAGCGAATGGGAAACCATTGCAGCTCCTCTAGATTTTCGGGAAATGCTTCTCCATTCATAATTCCATGGACATAACATGGCCCGATGAGGCAGTAGTGGTCCCCAGCCGGTCGAAGAACAAAGGGAAGCCTTCCTCCTGCAAGTAGAGCTATACAATCTCCAACTTCGATTGTAAAAGGTACTGCAGCTAAGTAGCCACTTGCTGTTACGCATAAGGGAGACGAAGAATTAACCGATCCCAAGAAAGAGTTTTCTTGACTGTTTAATTCTTCCTCAATGGCTTCCGAAGTATTGGAAGACATCAGAACACGGTACCACTCTCTGAAAGAGTCAACTACTTCGTCCGGAGCTGGATAGTGTAGCGGGAAGTTTAAATTCCAGCAGAGTGATCTTCATAACGCTTCTTCCACAGACTCCCCTGTTGGATATTTCGTCAAAGAGAAGCCCGTGTCGCAGGACCTGCGATAACCTTCAATTGTCTTCCCAAAGCTCGAAATGTATGAATAAGCTCCCAGATCAGCCAGCTGCAATTCTTCGACCATGTCGAATATCTTCCCTTTAACTCGCAATTCCCGGCTATCGGGCGAAATTGTAAATATTGCTTTTGATGTTTTGGACACGCAGTATGGAAACCAGAACGGAACATAAATGACTGGACGAGTGGGCCAATATGGAACCCAGGAAGGATGATCTATGACGGGTGTAGTGCTAGTTGCGTGCTCCAAGACCGACAGCAATTTTGTCAGATTTAGGAGAGATTTTGCCACGTCCGTGAATATTTCAGTCGTGGTTTTGTTGTAGTCTGGGGGAGGTACTAAAGCCTTGAATTTGTCTGATAAGCCAAGAATCCCAAACACGTTATCACGTGGATTCGATGCTATGAGTTTACGAGCTTGGCAAAGAACTCCTAAGAAGTCCTCCGTTTGCTCAGAGGCTCCATTGGCCCAGAGAGCATCACCTACCGCGGAAAGGTGGTGATACGCAAGGTCAAGCGAACCCCAGATCCCAACCGCTTTCTGGCTGTGATCTTCAATCAGGATTCGATACCAGAGCAAGAAATTATGATAGTTGGTGCATTTCTTCGAACAGATCAAGAACGCTGACTTAGCAGCGACTACTTCCTGGACAACCCAGACTCGGGTCCACCAACGTCGGTTGACGATATTTTTAAAGCCCCGCCAGAGTTCAGAGCCTGCTCCAGGTGCTTTTGCCGACTGGCCTTCATATATTTGAGATGTCAGCTCCTGATAAAGAGAGGACGACCTCATGTCTTGGCCAGTTCTCGATATTTGTCTCATCTCTGCAGCCATTCTCTCTAGAAAATTCAAGAAGATTTCGGACACCGAAATCGTTGCCCGATCATCATTTCGTCGCTCTTCATGACCGCCTATTTCTCCGCAAGAAGAGTCAGCGCTCGATGGAGGACCAGGCGCTATTTCCAACACTGAGGAGGAGATCGAATCGCCTGGATGAGATAACGGTGCCCCACGATCCTTCGATTCTTCCCCCAGCCAGATCAGTACCCGATCCGCTTTGGAGTAGACATCTCGCATGATGCCCACTTGAGATCCCCTCTCATTCACATCCTTTTGGTTGATACAAATGGCATCAACCCACAAGGTTCGCTTGGAATCGGTCTCCCGAAGGTATCGAAGAGCAAGCTCGCAATTCTTCGTGACCCAGAGACGCCCATCGTCACATCTGATCTGGCTAGATACACTACAGTCCCCTTCTTCGGTGGCCCAAGTGTAGGACACTGCTTCGTACGGAGGATTCTCTTGCAATCTGAATTCGGCGAGGTATGTTTGGATCGGGGAATCCATCTCTCCTGGAACCAATACCAATAGTCGTATTGAGTCCGGGTGTTGCAACAGTGCGTATTTGTAGTCGCATGCCTCCTGCGCATCCAAGAGACTCTTAGCCTTATTTAATTCGTCCATTTCATAAGCGTGCTGAGGTGATCTCGGATGTGATAAATGCAGTTGAGCTTGGCAAGCAGATATATAAACAGCTCGTGAGAATTGAGGAAGCAGAGGTTGGCGAGGCTGGCGAGGCAGACGTCGCAAGTTTTGAGCGAGCACCTTGCACAGCCCAATCTGCAGCCACCGGAATTCTCTTATAGCTGTATGTTAAAACCGGCGATTATGCGCTAAAATTCGCGAAACCATTGATTTTCCCTTGTATATTACCCTAAAATCGATTACTATTTATAACTTTATTAAAATATCTTTAATCCTAAAAATAAATAATTTAAATTAAAGCTTTAAATTAGTTTTTATTAATAATAATAAAAATTATAATCTCGAATCTTTTTAAATATATTAGAAATATATTTAATAAATTTTTTTATAATAATTTTTAAATAAATTTTTATAAAATTATATATAATATAATAATAAAATAAAAGACTATATTATATTAAATTAAATTTATAAATATTAAAAATTAAAATAAAAAAAAATTATTTTTATATTATAATATTTAAATTAATTAAATATATAATTATTTTAATTAAATATAATATAATATTTTATTAAAATAAAATAATTAATTTTATTTATATAAAATTTAATATATAATTTAATTAATTATATAATAATAAGATTATTATAAAAGTCAAAAAAATATAAAGTTTAATATAATTTAATTATATTAAAAATATTAAATTAAAGTTTAAAAATAATAAAAAAATCTTGACTTAAATAATTTTTTTATTAATTTAATTAATTTTATATTAAAACATTAAATATTTTAAAGTATAATAAATTTTATAATAATATTAGTTATTATATTATTTTTTTATTAAAGAAAATTTAAATATTTTTATTTAAATTATATTTTAATATTAAAAATTTATAATTTATTACTTTTAAAAATATTTAAATAAACTTAATCTTAAAGTAATTTTTTATTATAATAATTTAATTAATAATTTAATCCGACTAATTTTTTATATTTATTATATATATTATTTTTATATTTTAATTTAATAATATTTTAATATATATAATAAATAATTTAATTATTTTTAAAATTATAATAATTATTCTAAAATCTAAAATAAATAATAAAATTAATTAAAATATTAAAATAATATTTATAGTCTTTTTTTTTAATAATAATAATTTTTTTTAAATAAATATTTTACTTTAATATTTTTTATAAAAATTAATAAATATTATAATTTTAATTATAAATATAATTAATTTCTTATTAACTAAAAAGATTTTTTTATTATTTTTATTATTAAAAATTATATTTTTATTATATTTAATAATATTTTTTTTATTATTTTAATTAATAATTAAAATATTATTATTATTATTATTAAATAATTTATCTTTATT
>Ga0302221_10001976_pt1 | contig 12983 bp, 2 predicted proteins | sample II_Palsa_E2_1_FD_193517 | JGI IMG/M metagenome (GOLD analysis project Ga0302221, IMG submission 193517) | Peat permafrost microbial communities from Stordalen Mire near Abisko, Sweden - II_Palsa_E2_1 | ecosystem: Environmental > Terrestrial > Soil > Palsa > Peat permafrost | place: Sweden... | reverse complement strand
AATTAATAGTAATATACTAAAAATTTGAACTTATATACTTATTAATATTAAAGTAAACAGAAATGCATTTATTAATACTAACTTTGCAGCTATTATTACTTGATTCTTTAATATAAAAGTATAATAATTATTTATATTATGCAATATACAAGGATTTAATAGCAAGACTGCACAACTAATTACTAACTATATAAAATTGACTTTGCTTATTAATAAAAGACAAATAAAGGTTCTTATGCTAGTTATATAATTAAGGGGACAAGATATAATATTAAGCTATAAATAAGCCACAAAAACAAGAATCTTTATTAATTGCAAGTGTTACAATTCTGGCATTCTATGTCACGTGGTCACGTGCACTAGCACGGGCTAGCATAAGCGATGTAAAGCAGCAAAACCCGAGTATTTGTACAAACTAATCCTTTGTAAATAACCTCTTCTTTCCTTAGCTTTAAATAGTTGTAATTGAGACCATTCAACTAATGCTTATTCCTAGGCTCTAAATCTAGCACTTGTAACATAATTCAAAGCTTAATCTAATTCTAATCCTACAAAGGATTTAAAATTAAACTATATAGAAAAAGACAACGCGTTGCCTTTGTCTTGCACTAAACTTGAATAAACTAAATTGAACAAATTATATAAAACACAAACTTGAAACAAGACTTATTGCATAGGCAACAAACAAACAAACAAAATAGCACAATTTTACTATAAACTAGAGGCTATTAATGTAGCTAGTTCTCAACTTGAATTTACAAATGCTTAATCCTCTTGTCTTTCTTTAATTTCTAAAACCCCCGAATTTGGCCTCAAATACCTCCGATTTGCATATTAGCAAGACTTTAAACAACTCTGCAAATAGATTCTAGAAGCTCTTTATTAATATAATAATGTAAAGGATTAAGTTATTGTCTTAAAGGCTAAAGCTTTAAAATAATAAACTTAATTAGCATAACTTGATATTAGGAATAAAGCTCTTTAAACCGAGCTTTTAAAGGTTTACTATTAACAAGCTATAGCTACTATTCCCTTAGCATAATGCCCTTTGCATTTTACTAAGCTCTTTAATCCCCTTATCTTCAAAGATATTAAAGATATAAGTTTTTTTGACTAAATCTCCCAAATTACGAATAAGCTTTATAAAAATAAGGATTATTATCCTATTAAATTAATAAAGCTTATATTAGTAAAAGGCTTAATTAGAAGTAAAGCTGCAAAGTATATATCTTTATATTTAAGGGGAAATGCTATTAATTTATATAATATAGTTTAGGATTTATTTGATTACTTAACTTTTGCTTTTAAGAATCTAAATTAGTTATTTATAGCTAAAAACGATTTTAAGAAGCTATTTATAAAGTTTACTTAATTATTTTATAACTTTTATACTAAGTTCTTGCAATTAGCCTTTAAAGCTAAAGTTGCATTTGCAAAACTAAAGTACAAATTAAATAGCAAGCTATCCTTTAATCTTTAAAAGGCAATTATTTTACATTTTAATACTAAATTAACCTTTTACAAGTTTGCTAGTAATATACAATTTACAACTAATCTCTTAAAGCTATTAAAAAGCGCAAGTTATATATATAAAAGCCTTGCAATGCAAACAAGACAAATACCCTTACACTTGCAATTGCATTTATAATAACTATTACCCTTACTTTTATAATTACAATTACCCTTTATATAAGCACTTTCTTAAATACCAACTCACTTCTTAAAGCTTATATACTAGAATTTGTTGCGCTAATAGTTAAGCAATATAAGCAAGTATTTTATTTGCTAAGAATTAGGATATAAGATAAATAATTGCTTAAAGTATATAAATATTAAAGCTATTAAGCAGTTAAAAGAAGTTTTAAAGTTGTTAGAAAATAATAACCTTTAAAGGAAGTCTTTACTTTAAGGTTATATAATATTAATTTGTATAAAGTAGACTTAAGTTAATTGCTTAGGGAATTCTTTTACTTTTTTGTATATAATTCATCAGGAAAAATAAAAACGTGCCAACGACCTGCCAATGGTGCCAACGACGTGCCAACGGTGCCATTTATGCATGTCCAAAAATTTGGCACTAATATTTCGATATAAAGTGCCAATTGTTTGCTATTAGCACCTTTTAGATCGCGCAAACAAAGTGCGAGAGTAGTAGTTTATAGTTATAAGCTTATACTAATAATAATCGAGCTATACGCAGCGATTATACTATACGCAAGGATAATAACTATCTTGCTAATGCTAATTAGACCTCGATTAAGATATTTAATGCTAGCTAGCCCCTTTAAAGCATAAGTGCATATATATTATATAATATTTATAAGACTAGGAGTTTTAATTTAATTATATCCTCTATAAAAGCTTATATAAAAATAATTTATAAAACTGCTTTAATATTACAAAAATATAACTTTATATAAGCTGCCTTGCCAAAACGCCTTATAAAAGTGTCCTTTACAGAAAGTAACCTCGAAACCCGCCCTCTAAAATGCCTTGCTAAAACGCTTTATAAAAGTGTCCTCTATAAAAAGTAACCTCGAAACCTGCCCTCTAAAATGCCTTACTAAAACGCCTTATAAAAGTGTCCTTTATAAAAAGTGGCCTCGAAACCCGCCCTCTAAAATGCCTTACTAAAATAACTTGCAAAAGTGTCCTTTATAAAAAGTAGCCTTAAAACTTAAGCTACCCTTTAACTATTATTATCCTCGTTTAAGTCGTTAAGAAATTAACTAATAATATTATAGACTTATATATATTACTAATTAAAACTTTTTGCTTATTATAGCATCTTTATAAAGTTTACGCTATCATATATTATAATCCCTCTTGCCCTCCTTTTAAATTTCTTTTAATTTTTAAGCTTTAATTAAAATAATATATCCTTTATATCTTTATTTACTATTATTATAAATTTGACTTATTTGCAAGTAATAAAGACTTTTTATAAGAATTTGTCTTTGCTATTATTAAACCGAATTAAAATCTTTTATATATTTTTTATTATTATAATATACGTTAAAGCAAATTTAATAAAATTATAACTCGGGAAAAGCTTACGCGTTAACCTCTTTATAACTTTATAGCAAGTATAAGACGAGTTAAAGTATATTTTCCTTTTTTTTAAGCTTATTATATTACTTTAAGCCGCCTCCGGACAAGCTTTCTCTTTAATTATTAGTATTATATCCTTAATCGGGGGAAAGCTACTATTATTATTATTATTATTATTATTATTATTATTATTATTATCGCTATTTTAATTAAAATTTACAAATAACCGGATTAGTTAATACTATTATACTTTTATTTATAATAAAGGAATAACTTGCTAAAGAAAGATTTTTAAAGCTTAATATTAAATGCCTCTTTATTGCTATTTGCTTAACTTAATATAATATTAAAAGTAATATAGTCTTCGTAATCTTAAAAAGAATTAGCGTGTTATAGTGCTTATTATTATAGCAAATAAGGAGTTTATTACCTTTTATAAGATAATTTTATTATATATAATTAACTTAAATTTTTTTTTAAAAGAATAAGATAATATATATCTTTAAAGTCGGGATTATTAAATAAATTATTTAATATATTATCTTATTTATTTAAGACAAGTATAGCATTTGCTAGATCCTTATTTGCTTTAACAAGTCTTTAAGCCTTCTTTATAAGAAGATAGTAAAGTACTAATTACTTCTTATTTAACATATTTTGCTAGCTATTTTTTACTTTAAAAAATATTACTTAAAGATAAGGTAATAATATTAGTATAATCTTTTTAAATAAATTATTAAATAAAATACTTATTATAATTTAATATAAAATTTAATTATTATAATTTGCCCCCTTAAGCTTTAGCCTTTATAATATAAAGGATTATGCTATAAACTATTATAATTATATATGCAAGAATTAGATTTTATTATCCCTTTATAATAGTATAAAAGCTTAATACTTACGCGCCCGAAAATCGAAAGAATATTACAAGACACTTTATAATAATATTACTAGTCTATTTTTTGAATTTAGGCTATTTGATATTAATAAGCAATTAAATTAATTAAATTTACTTACTTGAGCTAAGTTTAATAAAAGAATGCTATAATCTTTTAATAACCGAATTTAAAATGCATCTTTAATTATCTCGTCTAATTAGTTTAAGTAATTAGTAAACTTAAGCTATATTATAAATCGAATTGTTTATATAAGTTATAAACGTTTTTCGGAAATATAATCGCGCATTTATATAAGATTAATATAATTTTAAAGACTTAAATACTACTTAAAGCATTTACCTTCCGGGCTATAATATTATTTAAAGGATGCAAATTAAACTTGTCCTTCTTTTATTATTCTTTTATTAACTTTTAATAATTAATAATATACTTTTTAAGTATATATTAATCCTTTTTAAGCTAAAGTAACTATTTAAGGCCTAATTCCCCGGTAACTTATAATATAAAAGTTAAGAAAAGAGCAAAAGTAATCTTATATTATATACTTTTTGTTTAACTTATTATTATTAGATCTTCGCGCTTGCCTCGAGCTTTAATATTACCTTATAAGTATATCTTGCTTAAGCCTTTATTATTCTTTTAAGATTAGCTATATATGTTATTATTAAGTCGGGCTATTACTTTATAACTTAATAAAACTTTAGCGCTTAAATAAGAAAAGGATGTCGAGCTATATAAACGTTAGTAAGACAAGCGAAGTTTTAATATAAATAGTTTTAAAGTATCTTGTATTATATTTAAAAGGCTTTAATTGTTTAATTATTACTTATTCTTATTATATATAATAAATTAAATATATATATCTAATAATAAGGGAATAACTTGCATTATTATAATATATTTGCAAAGTGCAATTAAAAACACTTTTATCTTAAAGCATTCGGCTATGCAATTAATTTGTGCTTTAAGTATATTAAAGAGGGATTAGTTTTTAGATATAAAGTCTAGTAATAAAAGTATATACTTTAGTGCTTGCTTTAAGTCTTTTTACTTTATTAGCTCTTTGCCTCGGTTAATTGCTAGCTATTTGTAAAGGGTAATATAAAGTTTAGTTAAATAAAGATATAAAAAGATAATGTCGATATAGTAGCTATTTAAAAGTTTAATAAGATAAAGTTAAGTATAAAGATATTAAATAAAGAGATATTAGATAAAAAGGAGGAAAAAAGGAAAAAAATAAATTAAGTTATTATAAAAAAGCTTTAATTTCGCTAATAAAGAAGGGTAAGCAACTAAAACGAAAATAATAATAAAAAAGCGCTACCTTTTATAAGTATATATTATTATTTATCCTTTTATCTTTATATTATAATAAGTGTTTTTAATTTAGTAAAGATATTATACTTTTAGCAAGAATATACCCCTTAATCTTTAATTTTAATATTTATCTCTAAAATCTTAAACTCTTAAGAGGACAAGCTTATAACGCAAGAATCTGCTTTATAGTCTTTTATTACTATCTTACCGAATATACAAATGCATTACAAGTATAACGAAATCCTAGACTTTTAAAAAGATAAGCTTGCGATATAAGAATCCGCTTTATAGTTTTTTATTATTGTCTCGCCGAATATATAAATGCATTATAAGTATAACAAAATCCTAGACTTTTAAGAGGACAAGTTTATAATATAAGAATATACTTTGCAATTTTTTATTATTATTTTACCGAATACACAAATATATTATAAGTGTAACGAAATCCTAGACTTTTAAGAGGATAGGCTTATAATATAAGAATATATACTATAATCTCTTACTATTATCTTACTAAATATATTAATGCATTATAAGTATAACGAAATTATATAAGAAAAGTTAGTCTTTAAAACTCTTATATATATGTATTCTTTATTCGGGCTAATGCGATGACCCGATATATATTCTTTATTTAAGCTAATGCGATAACCCGATAATACTCCGATTTTAACGCCGCCGTTACAAGCAATATACTTTTAGCTTACTAGCTTCGAGGTAGCATTATCCTTATTACTCGAAAGATTTACTAATATACTATTAACTCCGACTCCGACTTTTAATATATATATATAAGCTTATATTATACCCCTTAAGCAGCTATTAACCTTACTATTAATTAAGGCAATAATTGTGTTTTAGCTATCTTATAACGGACTACGTTTATAATATTACTTCTTCTTTTATAAGACTTTTACGCCCTTTAAAACTTATATCCCCCTTATTAATAGCAATTATATAAAGATCCGAATATTATTAAATTAAGGCCATTTTATTAAAGAGATCTAATAAAAGTATAAGTATATAAGGTAATAAATCCGCGACGCTTAGCAACTTGCAAATATAAAAAGAAACTCGATACTTATACGCCGAGGTTATAAAGATTATAATATACCTCGCTATTTTATGCTTAAGCGAGTTTGACAAAGAAATTAATTTAACTAATTAAAAGTTAAACAAGAAATTAATTTAATAATAAAAATAATAATATAATTATATAAAAGCAAAGCAATAGCGTTTAAATTAGTTAAAGACAAGAAAGCTAAAGCTAAAGGCAAAAAAGGCAAATAAAGTTGTAAGATGCGGGTAATATTCCGGGTTATTAAAATTAAATTATATACTTTAAGTATATTAAAGATATTTTCTTAAATAGTTTAAGTAATAAGCATATTAAAGATATTTCTTAAAATAGTTTTAGTAGCAAGCATTATAAGGATATTTCTTAGGATAGTTTTAGTAGCGAGCATTTTAAGGACGTTTTTTAAAGCAATTTTAGTAATAAGCATTTTAAAGACGTTTTAAAAATATTTCTTAAAATAGTTTTAGTAATAAGCATTTTAAAGACATTTCTTAAAACAATTTAGCTAATAGCAAGTAGCTTAGTAGCTAAGTGCTATAGCATTACTAAAGCCTTTCTTTATTTTAATATAATTGTTAATAAAATTTCTTTTTTTCTTTGTTATTCCGCCGGATTTGTCGTTTTTATAATCTTTATCGCTTATAGCATCTTTATTACTTTTAACGTTTTTTAATATCCCGAAAGCTTAAATGCTTTATTAAATAATATATTTTGCCGGATTTGTCGTTTTTATAATCTTTATCGCTTAAAGCGTCTTTATTACTCTTAACGTTTTTTAGTATTTTAAAAGCTTAAATAATTTATTAAATACGGATTATAAGTTAATACTTTAAATTTTGTCTTTAATTTTAAATTAATATAATTTTAATATAGCTTAAAACGTTAATATAGCACACTCCTTAATACTAAATATAAGGCTAAGTAGCTCTTCTTTATCTTATATAAACAATTTGCAACTTGTAATTGTTAGTCTATAATATAATCTCCTTGCTAAAGCATTAAATAAAGGGGCAACTTTAAAGTTTAATATACTTAAATTTATTAATTTAACCTTTAGCAAAGAATTAATTATAAAGGCTATCTTAAAACAATTATATACTTATATAAGAGGCCTTAAAACTAGGTAGTAATAAGCTTTTATAGCGGATATATAACATAGTATAAAGAGCGCTTATAAGATATTCGAAGGCCGGCTTTAAAAGCTTTTAGTCGTATAATATGCAATTATTATATTTTTAAAGCAAAAATATAATAAATCGAATAAAATTATATAAGCTAGCATATTTAAGTTAGCTCGGTTTACTAAGAAACTGCTTTTATTAGCCCTTTATTATAATATCGCTTATATAGCCTTTTAAGGTAAATTGTTTTAAGTATAAAGCTTAATTAATAGCTTAAGCTCCTTTATATGCAATTAAAGGGCAAAAGATTAAAACGTAAAGGAGTTTTTAAGCAATAAAGGTATTTATATCTCTAAAAACCTTAAAGACCCCGATGCCCTTATTAATAAACGGGTACTTTGTGGCTTAGTTAAGTTAATTAACGTTATTGCGGAATTATATCTTAATATATTATTAAGTAAGAATTTAAAAGAGTATAAAGCTATAATAAAAGATAGATAAGGATATAAAAAGAAGGGTTTTCGGATAACGCTCGAAGTATTATACTCGGATATTATATACGCGATTAGTATCTTTAAAGCGGAACGTATAAGGGAGGCTATAAACTAAGATATGCTACTTTAAATAAGAATATATTAAATAGCTTTAATAATATAAAGTACTCTTTTTTATTTTATAGCGCTAATAGCATCTTATTAAAGAAAGCTAAAATAGCAAGTAATAATAGTTTATTATTTAATCTTATAAGCTCTTATTATAATTAAAAAAGGCCTCCTTTATTATAGATATAAATATATAAATAAGAGATATTAGTAGCTAAGTAAAGATTAAATAAAGAAACTAAGACGAGGCTTCCTCTTTTATAAATATAAATATATAAATAAGAGATATTAATAGTAAAGTAAAGATAAAACAAAGAAAGATTATTACTAAATATAGCTTTGCTAAATATAGTTATAATATAAAAGAGAGTTAATTTGCTATTAAGAGTCTTAGCTTTATATTATCCGAAGATAGCAATTAAGATTTAAGTAATTAGGAAGATATTATAAATAGCTAGTATATTAATATTAAATCTGCTAACGAAAGCATATTAAGCAAAGATAATATATTAGATCGACTTTTACTAGTAAAAGGCTTAGTTATTATTTGCACTTTATATATTTTTTTAAATATATTTATTTAAAGCTTAGAAAATTAGCAATTAATAATCGACTAGCTTACAAATATAAATAAAATAATAAAAGACAAGATTATTACTATTGCGAAAAACCTAGTTAATATGCTAGATTAGCTAAGCTAGCTGCTTAAGTGCTAAGTGTATAAGCTATTTATATTATTAGTATTTTAAGTTATAAACCTTTATTAAAAAGAGTATAATAAAAAAAACTTAAATTCTTACTTGTTCTTAAATGCTATTATTAGCACTAATATAATAGTCTTATTAGATTAGGCCTAGTTTTATAATATTATCTATTTTACTTATAATAAGCTATTTGCTAAATAGGCAGCTTAACTTCAAACGACTAAGCTAAGGGAAAATTATAATAAAGTAATTAACTCGATTTTTACTTGCTTAATATACTAGTATATTAGCAATTTAGCTAACTTCTAATAGTAATACTTATATATATTTAAAAAAGGAGTTAACTTTATATATTTAAAGCATTTATTTAGCTTTAACAAGTATCTTAGCTAATTACTTTAATAGTTGCAAATCCTTTTAAGCATATAGCAAAAAGTACTTTTTGACGGTATTGCCGGGATTACTAGCTTATAAGATAAATATAACTTATAAAACACAATTAACTTATACGATTTCTTTGCCGAGTTCCGAGATAATTAAAAACTTATAAATATTCTTTATATAAAGTTTAATATATTTTTATATTATTTACAAGAAGAGGTCGATAAAAAAAGGGTTATAAGCTAAGGTAAAAATATATTCTTCTTGCTATTATAATAGCTTATAACTTAAGACTTATGCTTTAACGTCTTATATTACTTGTCTTGCTTAAACTCTTTTATATTTAAAAGGTAAATTAACTTGCTATATTATATTAGGAATTGCTAAGCTAAAGACAATTTTAAATTTATTTATATTAATAATAATATTTGCAAGTTAATTTATAAAAATAAAAGCGCTAATAATATTTAAATATTTATAAGTTTTAACGACAAAGATAAAGCAAATTATATTTAAAGTATAAAAGGTCTTTACTTAAGTAATAATAATAGCTAAATTACTTTAAAAACGGTTTATAAATAAATTATATTAAAAAGCTTAAATCTTTTAAAGCTTAATTATAAAGATTTTATAATAAATTTAACTAAAGTATAGCTTAATATAAAGAGCTACTTCGGGCAAGTAGCTAAACTTTAGCTTTTATTTAATAAAAAGATAAGCTTGCGTTTTAGTAAGCTTGAGATAATTTATAATATTAAAGTTAATTGCGCAAAATTATAGCAAAGAAGGGAAATAGCAATATAGCTAATAAGTATACGCTTTAATTCGTCTCTCGATAATAGTAATATAAGGTTAAAGTTTAAAATATAGCAATTAAACTTTATATAAATATTATATTTAATCTTTTATAGCAAGTACCCTTTATATTAATATAAAGTTATAAGTACTTATTTGCGCTATCCTTTTATAATTTATTTCCTTCTAGTTATTGCTATTAAAGGGATAATAGTATACGCAATTAATCGGGAAGATCTTATAATAAAGTAAAAATTATTTGTTATATTAAGAGACGATAAGGTAATAGTAAATAAACTATTTTAAAAGAGTTATTAAGAAAGTATTATTATAATTAAAAAGTATTAGCTAATTCTTTAATAAGCGGAATAAGATGCTTATAAGTTAAACTCCTTTTTTTTGCAAATAGTAGCAAGAATAAGATAAGCTAATAATTATAATTAGCTATAATTTTATACTTGCGACAAGAAAATCTTATTGCAAGTTAATATAATAAAAAAACTATTAAGTTTATTAACTTTAATTATATTATTTCGAGGACGCTTCTTTAAGTTATTTTTGCTAGCGGGACATTTTCGAGGGCAATTTTAATAATAGCATTTTTAAAGTCGTTTTAAAAGCTAGTTTAAGAGGTTAATTTAAAGGATAATTTAAGAGGCTAGTTTTGGAGGACATTTTCGGAGGCTAGTTTAAGAGGCTAGTTTCGAAAGCCAGTTTCGAGGATAGTTTTGGAGGACAGTTTTTAAAGATAATTTAAGAGGATAGTTTAAGAGGATAATTTAAGAAGATGGTTTAAGAGGATAATTTAAAAGGACAATTTAGGAGGATAATTTAAAAGGATAATTTAAGAGGCTAGTTTCGAGGACAATTTCGGAAGACAATTTCTAAAGATAATTTAAGAGGATAATTTAAGAGGATAGTTTAAGAGGATAGTTTAAGAAGATAGTTTCGGAGGACAATTTAGGAGGCTAGTTAAGAGGCTAGTTTAAAATGCTAGTTTATTTCTTATATTTTTACGCTATTTAATATTTATACCTTTATTAAAAGGTTATAAATAACTTATCTCCTCCTTTAATTCTTGTAAATAAGTTTAGCGTTTTAATAGCACGCTTAAAGTTATTTTTATTAAAAATTAAAATATCTTCTCTTTTAGCTTTATATAGCATATTATAATAAAGGCTTATTAATAGCAAGTTACTATACGTTAAATGCATTGCTTTTAAAATTATATTAAATCGGTTTTAGCTTAAGTACTTATATTATATATTATTATAACTTATAACTTACGCATCTTAATTTATAATAGCTATAATCCTTATAAGAATATAAAATAATGCTTTATAAGCTTTTATATATACGGGATTAAGCTAAACAATAATCGTTTAATAAATAAAGTAATACTCCCCTTTTAGCTAAGAAGAAAGATAATATAAGTCTTAATTAGCTATAAAAGAAATAGTCTTCTTTATATAAGTTACTACTTACTACTTCTTTAAAATTGCTTTAATATTATTTAATATTTTAATATTTAAAGTTGCCTTTAAAGATAGTCTTAAAGCAATTGTTATAAAAGTCAAAGTTAAAGCTATAAACTTAGCTATTATTATAAAAGTCGAAGCTATAAACTTAGTATTGTCTTTATCGACATTTTAATCGGACTATTTAGCGTTATTACGCCAAGCCTTCTTCTTTTATAATACTAAGAATCGTTTAGCTATAATAATATACGCTTGCTATATCTAAGATTATATATTATCCTTTTAAGTAACTATTAAAGATTTTATTAGAAAATTAGCTATCCTTTATCTAATATTATATAATATATCGTCTTTAGCATATTAACTTAAATCCCTTTTACCTTATTTTTCTTTATATACCCTTTATAACAAAGATATAATAATCGCGCTTATATAGTCGGTAATAGTTTTAATATATAACTTTAAATTTAGCTATAAAGCTAATTCTTATATAATAATACTAATAAATGTTATAAAGTTATTATTTTACAAAGTAAAAAGCTATAATTTAGTTGCACTTTTATTATATTCGGTCGGCTATAAATCTTAATATATTAGCTAGACTAAATCCTTAGCTAGTAGCTTATTAATTTTGCCCGGTTTTTAATAAGGATTTATAAAATTTATATTAGTAGCTATTTAAAAAGCGCGCGGGAAGTAAAAGACGAAAAGGCTTTTAAATAAAAGTAAATTAAATATCTTTAATATTAAAGATAATAAATATCTTTAAAAACGCGAAGGCTAAAGGGATATATAATAAATCGAAGTCGAGAATCGGAGTCGAGAATTAGAGTTTTACTATTATAATTTATAAAGTAATAAAAGAGCAAATAAATTTAAAGCTAATATAATTGTGTAAAGGGATATTTTATATAAGGGATTTAAGATAAGTATAAGCGTAATAAACTAAGAAGGTTTAATAATAGTATCGATCTTTAAAGGAAGTTAAAGGTCGAAGAATTATTAAATTATAATTTAAATAGTTATATTCTCGGAAGTAAGCTAAGGCCGATAAGGCTCGGCTAAGCTAAACCTTTTTAAAATAGCTTAGCGTAAAGCAAATTGTCCTTTTGCAATTTGTCCTTTATAAAATTGCCCTTTATAAAACTGCCTTTCGCAAAACTGCCCTTTATAAAATTGCCCTTTATAAAACTATCTTTTACAAAATTGTCTTTTGCAAAATTGTCCCTTATAAAACGCCCTCCTTATTATATTATATATTAGTGCTTCTTGCCTTGCGCTTTACTAATAATATTATAACGCTTTTTCGATTTTTATATTTTAATATTAATATTAACTTTAACTTTAATATATATATATTTAGCTTATAAAACGCTACTCGCCGCTATTTATTGCGCTTTACCTTTAAAGCTCTCCTTTTAATTGCTACTTTTAAAATTATAATTATAATAGCTAAGCCCTTTAATTTATTTATAAAAGTAATATAAAAGTTATTAAATATTAATATATTAAGTAAGTTATTTAATTTTATACTTTTAAGCTCTTTGGAAATAT
>Ga0302221_10001975_pt1 | contig 12983 bp, 5 predicted proteins | sample II_Palsa_E2_1_FD_193517 | JGI IMG/M metagenome (GOLD analysis project Ga0302221, IMG submission 193517) | Peat permafrost microbial communities from Stordalen Mire near Abisko, Sweden - II_Palsa_E2_1 | ecosystem: Environmental > Terrestrial > Soil > Palsa > Peat permafrost | place: Sweden... | reverse complement strand
ATTAAATATATAAATATAATAATTATAAATTATATTAAATTTAATTTTTTTTATTTTTTTAAATTATTAATTTTTTTATTATTTATATAATTTAATATAATTAATTATAATTAATTTATTATATATTATATAAAAACTCGAATTTTTATTTATTATATTAATTTAAATATAAAATAATAATAATATAATTATTTTATTATATATTATATTTTAAATATATTATATTTTATTTAAATAAAAAAAATTTAAATTTAAAAAAAATTAAATTAAATAATATTAAATATAATTTATTAATTAAATTTTTTTAATAATTTTATTTTTAAATTAAAATTAAATTAAAATATTTATATATTTTTTTAAAAAAAAAATATTTAAATTTTTTTTAAAAGTTTTTTTATTATATTATATTATCGGAAATCTTTAAATTTAAAATTTTTATATAATTTTTTATAACTATAATACTTTATTAATAATTATCCCGATATTATAATAATGTATAAATCTAAAAGTAAAAGAAGTCGAATAGTTATTAGTTTCGGGGCCGGACTTTCTCTTTTTTGATTTAAGCCCGAGGTCAACCGAGGCTTCCCCTGTTCACAAGCTATTCGACTTGGTTGACAGCTGCCACTAGAGCCAGTCCACTTTGCTTACTTATATTGACTCTTATTGCAGGATTATTAATGAGGGCGGGGAAATTGGGTTGATTAAAAGATATATAGTCGCACTTGCTTTATTGTATATTGCTTCTTGAAAGAAAACTAATAGACTTTTATATTAAAAATGAATAAAGTACACGCTTGTAAGCGATATGTGTTTCGTCGAGTTATAATTTCTGAGTTTTCTTGTTGCTTAATTCGTATAGAATTTAGATATTAAGTTAATGCATTAGCAGTGGCCGGCTTAATCGTTATAGTTCTTGATGTAGACGCCTTTTATAAATTAGTCGGAGAGCCGACATTAAGATTAATAAAGGGGGTTTGACACGTGCTAAGTACACGTGACTTCCTCAAGTCGCTTAGTCTCTTTAATTTCCAGCCACAAACTCGACGTCTGCCTCTTTACTCTAACAGAAAGCATGAATAATCTACTTCTGAGTACAGGCTCTTTACTTGCGTCATTGAATATGCCGTAAATTTTTCCTCTCTAAATCAATATTATTCTGCCCCTATCGCGCATCTCCCGAGGTCTGACACCAGTTCCGTCTTCTTCTTAGATTATCCCGCACCACCTGGGAATTTGACAGAGGCAGTCAGATATTGTTTAATAGAATGGAAGATAAGAAATGTTCATCTTCGCTTCATTATCTGATGTGGAGTTGTTTTATTATTAGAATCAACTTTCGTTTAGAGTGACAGTACGAAGCAAGATGTTGTCGGGAACGCGCTCGCGAAAAATTGAGGTTTAAGGTGAGGCTTATAAAATGGGGAGGGGCTTTAGGTTGCCGCTAACCCTGCACGGAAATAGCGCAGTACTTACAGTATTCACGTGGGGAGAGTTCCTATTAAGGAAACTTCGGCAACTCTTTATAATAACGTGTTGTTATCGTCTTACCGCTGTCGGCAGGCCTTTTAACAACGGGATTAGTTTCTTCTTTTATTTTATTTTAAAGTATTTTTTATTTAATAACTTCTTTATTTAAACACGTGTTATTTAAAAGTTAAATAAACTTTAATTTAACTTAAATTAAATATATTTTTATTAATTATATTAGTTTATAATAAAGGATTATTTAATTTTTTTATTTATTATATTTTTATTATATAATATTATTATTAAATTTAATAAAATTAATTTATTAATATTTTTTTTATATTTAAAAATATATATTATTATAAAATAAATTTATAATTTAAGTATTATAATTATTTTTATAATAATTTAATATTTTTTTTTAAATATTTTTTTTAAATAAATTATTTAATAATAATAAAAAATTATAATAATAATATTATTAATTATTTTAATTATTTTATTAATTATTACTTTAATTATTTTCTTTAGTTTAATTATAATTATTAAAGTTTTTTTTTTAAATTTTAAAGTATTTAAAGAAAGATTTTATAAAGAAGAAAAATAACTTTAATTTTTAAAGATTTTTAAAAATAAAAATAATATAATCTAAAAGTTATATTATAAAAAGATAAAGGCACAAACGCTACATGCTGACTAATGTCAAATAGCCGAGGCACAATATACCGTATTCACGTCTGGACTCGCTATATTTTATTCAGCCACTATATTCAGAGCGGATCACGTGAGTGGCGTCGGGGGCCGGCTTCTCGAACCTTCCATTGGCGTCGCTCGCCCTGCAGCGCGCGGGTGCTTGAGCGCCGCTTGTCGTATGCTTCAACAGGTGAAGCATCCCGCGAAGCGCGGGCTGCCTAGAAAAGCCTTTCGGAACGAAGTCATAAGTGGAGGAGTATCTGATCATAATATTTGAATTGATTAAGTTTTATTGGTAGTAATTGTATATACAGTTTGTTTGTTTCAAATTATAGATATTATACCTTGTCAGAGTGCAGAACTTTTGGGGTGGGATGTCGATTCTGTTACGGTCTCTTTGTGTTATCAGGTTGGGTAGGAGCTTGAGAGAGAGGATAATCAATAAGATTTGTAGCAGAAGAGGTGGCAGGTTGAGGCAAGGGCGGATTTATCCCTTGATCTGTGGATGTGTTGGGGACTGTGTTAAATTCGGTCGGAGTCTAAACCCACCGACTCCTGCACAGCTGTCCCACGCCCTGCTGGCAACACCAAAAACTTGTCGTCCCGCTTACATGGATGTGTGGGGGGATTGTGCTGAGCAAGAGTCACCGATGATTAATTATCACCATAAAAGATGAACAGGGAGGAATAAGAATGAAGATGAACCCGACATGATCAAAGTAATCAAGGTAAAGTCATGATTGAATTCGTTAATCCGGATCTATCCGGATCTAAGAAAAACACCGAACGAAGACGGAAAAAATCTTCAAAAAATCATAAATACAATAGAAAAAATACGTTAGACAATAAGTCTTCAAGCCAAGTTTAATCAATATCTTATAACTTTGTATCGTCTCTCATTTGCTTTAAAAATGGAATCAACTGCATGCCAGCTGTGCCACTAATATCAGCATCCTCAGGACCATTTCCACCCACAATGTTTTCGGCTGCTTTTCTTGCAGCAGCCTTGGAAGGTATGACAATATACCTGCTCACAATACCTATATGCTTATCACGAAACGCCCTGAGCATCTCTAAGCACCTCGTGTACGCCGCTGCAAGAGCAGGATCTGCCTCATGCTCCTTCTGGAAGGACCTGATGTTCGCTACCAACGACACATCTTCTAGAAACTTTCTATGGCTCCCAGGCATGTAGTTCCGAATATCTTCGACGAACTCCTTTGCCTCATCGCCATTGTGGCCGTGGTGAATGCCGAGGACAATATCGCAGAATTGAAATAAGGAGCTCTGTGCTGCGCTACCTCCGCCATATTTGTAATGCTCCTTGTTCCCGGAACCGTCATCGTAGAATAGTCCCCTAGGCAGATTCCTGCTCCCAGCTATAAATGGCCGAACATCGTTGTAAAGCACCTTCGGGCTGAGATGTTCGTGTATCCGTTGGAGAAGCGGGCTCAGCTCGGACAGGGTGGAAGCCGCCTTGTTCAAATCTTCAGTGAGGGCGATAGCATCTCGTCGCCTAACCGATTCAATAGCCTTTAATAGGATTGGAACCAAAGGAGCGCCTCTTGCTTCGACTGCAACCGACATGATATGGAACCAGGACTCATCTACTGTACCAGTAAATGTGTGGAGCGCAACGAGATTGTCTGGATTATCCAGACATTCGCCCTGCAGTGGGCGGAAATTCCAAAGACATAGAGCCGCATATGTGATAATTGGAAGTGTTCCAAGATGAGCACAAATCTCAAGCAACGGGATTGAGATAGAACTCGGAAGCCGTTCGCTTGCAGGACTGTCACCCCAGATGTAGCCATGCGCTATGAAGCACAGGACGGTGTACGCCCTCTGCCATTCCGACTCGGTCAGTAGCTTTGAAGTTGACAGGATTGGCATTTCATCGATGATTCCACGGATCTGTTTCTTCTCAATTAGTTGTGGTAGGTTAGGCATTACACCCTCCCATGGTGAGAAATACAAATCTGAAAGAACTTCCAAGGGTAACACCGGAGGGAGGAATCCATATTCAGCCCTTATGCCATAGTCTTGAAGCTTGGGGATAGGAAGTAGCATGACGAGAATATACAAATATATCGTGCGTTTGGAGCCAGAGAAAAGGGCTGTTCAGCAATGCAGCTCTTTCAACGGTAAGAGGCAGCTCAGAGGTTTAAGTGACCCATGAGAAATCGGAACGACAAGTTTTTGGTGTCGCCGGCAGGGCGTGGGACAGCTGTGCAGGAGTCGGTGGGTTTAGACTCCGACCGAATATAAGCGGGACGACAAAAGTTTTTGGTATCGCTGGCTGGGCGTGGGACAGCTGTGCAGGAGTCGGTGGGTTTAGACTCCGGCCGAATGTAAGCGGGACGACAAGTTTTTGGTGTCGCCAGCAGGGCGTGGGACAGCTAAACACCTCGGCATAGCGGGGTGCATATACCCAAGACCTTCAACTTCCCATTTTCCATTTGCAGTTGCTTAGTTGAGGGGTATTGTGGTGTACTTCGACACCCTTATAAATTCCTCCCTTCCCTTGAAAAAATATCTCCTTTCTCTCTGCATATTTCTTGCAATAATTCAAGACGGACTCGTACTATAACGAAACACAACAAAACTTAAAACAACCCAGCTTCCCCTCACTACAATCAAAATGTCCTGCGCAACCGTAACAATTCTCTACCCCTCCGGCTCCGATATAAACTTCGACATGTCATGTCCGTCTCCCCTTCCCCATGCCCCCATTCCAGTCCCCACTAAAACCCCATCCACAGACTACCTCTCCTCGCACATGCCCATGCTCCTCAAATCCTGGAAACCCTACGGCCTCACAAACTACACGGTTAGCAAACCCGCCGAAGGACCATACGTATGCATCTGCTACTTGAACTTCTCATCCTTTGAGGGGTTCAAGAAGGCTTCTGAGGGCCCGGAGAGAAAGGCGATTAGGGAGGATGTTCAGAATTATACGAATTCGAAGGTGGTGTTGGTTCCTGCTGAGGTTGTTGGGAGTGTTTGAAGGATGGTCTTGGGGAGGGAATATGTAGGAGGGTGTGAAAAGTTGATAGACTGAGAGGCGCGGCTTGAAGCACGAAATGATATTCTTTCATGGAATCCGCTTCATCCTCGGAGCCGAGCCCGCAGTGCATATTTAGGAATGCTTTACAGCTTCACATTGAGTATAGCACAGAGTCAACAAGGCAGAAAGGATAGTCACACCTCATCACTTGACCAGTGATGAAATGAGGTCGCGACGTCGCCACTACCGAATATAGTACAAACGAGTTCCAGGAATGTTCGTCACGTGACACCCCACCATTCTCTTACTTTAATTAAAATTATCTCAATAATTAATCGTCTGATTTATTAGCTAAATATCTCGTTGAAATCATAACTTAATACTTAGTCGATCTATCTTTATTTTTAATTATTGCGTTTAGTTATTATAATATAAAATTATTAAAAATAAATAAACTTTTAAAGATAATTTAAACTTATACTTCTCTCAACACTTACTTTATCTCTTCCGGATTCCTTAGTTTATATTCCTTATACTTAATATAATTCTTGATTTATTTTTATAAATTCTTAATTAATATTAAATTAAGTGATTATAATAATATTAAAATATATTTAATTTTTTAAATCTTTAAAAATACTTTTACTTTCTTTACTTTATATTAAAAAAAAAAATTTTTAATATTATTTTTTTTTATATTTATATTTTATTTATTAATAAAATAAAATAATATATATTTTTAAAATTTTAATATATTTTTTTATTATTATAATTAAAAAATTTATTTAATCTTTATAATAATATAATTATATTTTTATTATTATTTTTTTATTTTTAAAAATTAATTTTAATTTTTTTTTAAATTTTTTATTTTATTTATAAATAATATAAAAAATTATTTTATTAAATTAATAAATTATATTTTAGTTTTTTTTAAATTTTTACTTAAATTAATTATTATTTTTTATTTTTTAACTTAAATTAAAATTTTATTATATATTTTAAAAATATTTTAAATAATATTTATATTAAATCTTTTATTAAATTTAAAAAAAAATTAAAAACTTAAAAAAAAAAATATAAATAAATTTTTATATATTATATAAAAACTTAATTATTTTAATTAATTAGTTTTTTAAATTTATTAAAATAAAATTTATTATAAAAATTAAAATAAATTATAATTTAAATTAATTAATTAAAAAAAATAATAAATTTTTTTTTTAAATTTTTTAAAAATTATAATAATTAAATATTTATATTAGAAATATTTTTAAATTTATATTTATTATTTTTAAAAAAAAAATTTATAATTAATTTTATATTTAATATTTATAATTAAAAATAAAATATAAATTAATTAAAAGATATTAAAATATAAATAAAAAAATAATTAATAAAGTAATAAGTTTTAAATTTAAGCGAAAAATCACATGACGAATACTCTTAAAATTTATTTATATAATTATATTATTAATAATTTTTAAATTATATTTTTTTATTATTTTTATTTATAATTATTTTTAATTATTTTATTATTATATTATAAAAACTTTTATAATTAAAATATAATTAAAAAATATATTTTTAAAAAAATTATAAATTAATTTTTTTTATTTATTATTTTTAATTATTTTAATTATTTTTAAAATAAATATAATAATTATAATTTCTTTTATAAAAATTATAAAATAAACTTAAAAATAATTTTTTTTTAATTTTATATATATATTTAATAAAAATCTTTATTATATTTTAATTTATATTATATTAAATATAAAAAAAAATTAAAAAATTAAAAATTAAATTTTAATAATTTTAATTAAATATTATTTTATAATTTTTAAATTAATTTTTATAATAAATAGATTAAAAAATAAATAAAAATATTTAATTTAAAAAAATATTAATATATTAATAAAGTTTTATTAATTAATAATAATTAAAAACATTAAAAATAATTATTAAATAATTTAAATTAAAGATTAAAAATTATAAAAATTAATTAAAGTTATTTTTTATTAAATAAAATATACAGTAAAAGGCGAAATGGATGTCGCTAAATTTTTAAATAAACTTTTTTGAGAACGGCGGGGTAAGCTTGTGGCATGTGTGGCTTTGCAGGATCACTTGTAGCGGGAGGTACTGCACTAACAGAGCGACACCTAACAAAGGCAGAACTGGCCGTTTATCGCCACGTGGCCATTTCCTTGGGTTTCCATTTGGGGTTCCCTCTCCTTGCTATTTTATGACTTAGCCAAAACCGCATCGATCTTGATCACCATGAGTCTCTTGCCTAAACTCTGCCGTTCCAGTCCCATCCGAGCCTCGTCATCTCAGCGCAGCATGGTTGTTTAGTTTGATCAACTTATATCGAGCTCAGGTATTACGCCGATTAAATCACACCCCGATGCTCTAGATCCAATACAGCACAAGTCAGACCAGACGCGATGCAAAGCTTCGTGATGTACTCCCGCCTGGATTGGGATGAGGGGGATGCCTATCCCAAGGCTGAGTATGGAGATCCTCCAAGTGCTGAAATCGGAGACATCGCGTCGCGACTTCTGGGCGAAGGTTCCGACCTAGGTGATGGCAGTCTCTGTGAGAGATGCGCCTCTCTAGGTCTTCGTCGATCGGTATTCGACAAGAAACCAAACGGCGAAGAGGACGCAATCAATCGAGACGAGGAAATCGTGTCTCTGGGACTACTTCATGAGCTATCCCAAAGGAAGTGTGGATTGTGCTGGCTTGTTGCGCGACTGTTGGAAGATGAGCACAAGATGTTTGACACCTTGGGAATTGAGACCTGGGAAGTTGAAGGAGATGCCAATGTGGCTCTGTACTGGACGGATTGCGAAGATCTTCAGGAGCTTGACTACCACTACTTCCAGTACAGGATTTGTGCACGCCTCACTTTGCCGAAAGGATAAAGCACGCGCAAGTCGAGCTTGATGATCGAGCCTTTCAGCGATCCTCGGAACCCGGAGCTCTTGAGCGGCAGAGTCTATGGGGAAAACGAGATCGACGTTGAACTGTTGCTGACGTGGATACATTGCTGTGGGGAATGGCACAACGGAGAATGCAAAACTTCTTTTCGCACAAGGCTAGAGCATCTTGCTAGCAAAATGGTCATGTACGGAATTGATGTCAACGACATGCAATTGAAGAAGTTGACGGAAGCGGACCGCTACTGCACCCTGAGTTATGTATGGGGAAGAAGGCCGTTTTATCGACTGACTAAAGAGAACCTGGAGAAGCTGATGGCAGTTAACAGCGTCTGGAACATCTCCAGCCGAGTACCAAAAACGATCATGGATGCGATTTGTCTTACACGACATCTCGGAATCCGTTTCCTCTGGGTGGATTCTCTTTGTATTCCTCAGGATGACGAGGCCTACAAAGCCGAGGCTATCGGCAAGATGCATCTGGTCTATAGCAAGGCAGAGGTCACCATTGTCGCAGCATCAGGATCAGACAGCTTCTACGGCTTGCCAGGCTATGGCGGAACACCCAGAGACACGCCACAGCCTGTTCGGAAATTTGGGAACGAAGGCTTGATTCTTGGCATCAGGCCCCGATACCAGGCGACGCTGATGGGTTCTCCACATGGGCAACGGGGATGGACGTAAGGCCTGCCTATATGGGTATTTTCCACCTGAAACTGACGAAATGCAGATATCAAGAAGTATGCTTTTCCCCTCGAAGCGTGGTCTTCTTGAACGGCACCGTCTACTTCCAGTGTCAGCAAGCTGTTTGGAGGGAAGACAGAGCGCTCGAGCATCGCGGCGTCAAGTTCTGGTTGCACGAGATGGACAACCGTCTCAAGGAAAAGACTGATCTGTTGGGCTAGTACCGGCACTCTTTGAGAGAGTACACCCGGCGGAAGCTCTCCTTCCAGGATGACGCCGTTAACGCTTTCACGGGCATCTTGGAAGCCCAAAGCGTTCTTCTCAGGTTCGATCTTGGCCAGGCTCTCTGCGGCATGCACATTCGGATCATGGACTGGTTGATTCTCTTCTATTCTAGACGAAGCACGATTCGGCGTATGGACATGCCGTCTTGGTCGTGGGCGGGCTGGATTGGTGAGGCGTTTGCGCCTTTCCCCATGTTTGGCAGCCTTGAGCGCCTCCTCTTGTGGATTAGCGAGCACTGCCCGGCCAGCTACCAGTATTTCCCAGATTTTGGGATATTTGGCATGCCGGAGATCAAGCACGTCCTCAGGATCAAGACGCTCGCAGCTAAGTTCAAGCTGGATGCAAAAACTATCGACGGACCTGGCTTTGATATCCCGCTATGGGTTCTCCGGGACTCGAGAAGGTATAGGTGCGGTTTCGTATCGCTGCACAGCTCTTCCTTCTGGGATTTCAAATTCTCCCTTCCACAGCATGTTCAAGAGGGGCTCGTGCTGAAGGTTGAGGTTCTTGTCTTGTCCGATACGGTGTCAGGTCAGGGCAATTACCCCACGACCTCGAGCGAGATTCCTTATGATCCGGATGCTGAATCCGGGGAAGAGACGGTAACGCGCAATAGATGGCAGATTGGGCCCTTCACCGGTCGTGAAGGTCAGGTGAGGCCAGAATTCGGAGAGAAACCTCTTGACCAGTACAACGTAATTGTTGTCCTCCCCACGCTTAGAACCGTTGGGGAGCAAGAAGTGGGCGGCCTCTACGCGAAGATTGGTGCTGGAGTCATTCATAACCAGGCTTTGTCGTGGGCGGTGGACTCTCCGCCGAGTTGGAAAGAGTTTCTGATTGTCTGACGTAGCTGGGCTTGGTTGGGCACGTAGATTCCGTAAATTCTTTCGAGTTGCTACCCTCAGAACCAACTTGATTCAGGGTAATTATACCGCTGGGGATATAAGTGGCCGATATTTCGTATCGTCACTCAATATAGAGCTTTATGTCACCGAGGGCAATGGTAGTGCTTATAAGTAATCTGGGATTCTAATTCCGATGAAAACCCTCGTCTGGGGGTTTGAACTTACATCCTCATTGGACCTGTACCTATTGTTATCAATAGCTGAATTATGCCGCTATCGAGACTATACTCTAGCATTTGGCCTTTTGTCTTGGAAAGTACGGCGATAGAAACTCCAATATGACTCCTGCATCTCGGCACATCTGCAGGATCTTCTCCGAATGGTGCCAAGAAGCGTTAGCCACAACGATTATGGACTTTGGCTCCAGGTACCTGCCGTAATGATACAGTAATTGAGCTATAAAGTTGTCAAACAAATCACTGTCGGTAGATCCTTGGTATACCCGCCTCAGTACGATGCTCTCTTGGGCGTATGCTGGGAGAATGTGCCATCTTTTTCCACGGTCAAACGTCGTAATCTGGACCAGGGAAGACTCCTTCGTAGACCACCCCCAACACCGGTATCCTACCCCTCTATTGCATCCAGACTCATCAACAAAGACAAGTTGGTAGGACTTGTACTACGATATCCTATATAGATAATGGTCTCGTAGGTCTACATCCCCGTTACTGTACGACGCGGCGGATCGTTTTTCTAGTCCAACCAATTGATCGCAAGGCCCGGCCAATCGATCGCTCTAATATTCTCCTCACAAACCTACGATGGAGGAAGTCCACCATCTTATATCGATAAATGTATGGCTCTTTGATCAGCATTACAGAGGGCTTCCCGCATGGGCGATATCGTGCAGCTACGGCGGCCCACGTGGGCTGTTACGGTCGGCATTTTGGACTGTTGTGTCTCTCGACGGATTCTCCGGACAGCGCGTACGGTGCACGAGGCTTCTGATGCAATTAGCTTGGTTTCAAGTCCTTCTGTTAGCAACGTTTTAATCAGGATACACTGTGTAGAATCCAGTTGCGGCGCCATGATCGTGGCTGACACGAAAGCGCTGACTCTAGGCAGAGATGGAAGATGAAGGAGAGCGCACCTTCTAACAAGGCTTAGCAGTGGGATAAAGAGCGGCCGGATCTGCGTCTTGTTAGGTAAGAGCTTCTGCCATTGCTCGTCGTACAGCTAAGCGAACATGTGACTACCCCACCTTAAATCACCCAAGACACCGCTCCTTTACCCACAAAATCACCCATTTTCTCTTGGATTTACGTGCACTTCAATTAATCGCGTTCACTTTAATTAAATATAATTATAGAAGTTCAAAATATCCTCTCCCCGGGCGTTTTGAAGTCCTATAACTTAAACGAGAACTAGAAGACTCCGGTTCGTACTACCGTTCGCACCTTTCGTTAAAAAAATACTAGTTATAGCGAAATTAAAGCTAAAACAAGCCTTACTTGTTTTATAATCTAATATATCGTTAAGGCTTATACTTTCTGTATAACTTATAAAGATAAAACTAATAAATTAATTATATTTAAAGAAGTTAACGTAAAATAAAATTTTGATTTATCTTTAAGACTTAAATAAATTATACTTGATTATAAGAATAAATTAAAGCTAAACTTTAATTAAACGACTTAATTTTAATTAAAAAATAATATTTTAACTTTAAATTTTAATTATTATAAATATAAACTATAAAAAAAAACTATTTCTTGTTTTTTTTAATAAAATAAATAAAAGTAATTATATATTCGCTTAAGTATATAATAAATAATAATAAAAGTTTTTATTATTTATTTATATACTTTTATATTATAAGTATTATATAATTATAAAAAACTATAAATTAATTTTTATAATTTTTAAAAAAATTATAATATATTTATTATTAAAATTTTTTATAAAATTATTAATCGAATTATTATTTTTAAATTTAAATTTAAAAATAAAATAATTTTTTAATTTAATATTATTTAAATAATTTTATATTTAATATAATTATATTATAACTTTAAAATTTAATTATTAATTATTAATTTATTATAAAAGTTTAATAAAATTATAATATAAATATTAAAAAAAAATATATAATAATATAAATAATTATTATTATAAACTTAAAAAAAATTTATTATAAAGTTTTAATTTTTAAATAAAATAAATATATTATAATTAATATTTTATTTATTTTTATTAAAAAAATTTTTTAATTAAATTATATAAAATTAAATAATAATAAAATATAAAAATAATTTTTATTTTAATAATTAAAATTATTATAATTTTTATAATTTTAATTTTTAATTTTTAATTTTATTAATAATTTATAATTTTATTTTTTAAATTATTTAATTTATAATAATTTTATAATTTAATTATAATTATAAATATTTTTATTTTTAAGTTTATTTTATTTTAAAATAATATTTTTTTTAAAAAAAAAATTTAATATTAAAATTATAAATTAAAAATAATTATTAGTTTATCGATAATATATAATAGTCATCACGTAAGTATAAGAATATTAATTATATAAAATAGTGATTAATTAAAGAAAAGAATAAAAATATAATAATAAAGTATTATTATATTTAAATCTTAATTAAATTATATTTAATTTAATAATTATATATAAATATTAAAATATATTTATTTAATATATAATTAATATTAGTTTATCGACAATATATAATAATCGTTATATAAGTATAAAAATATTAATTATATAAAATAATAATTAATTTAAGAAAAAATAAAAATATAATAATAAAATATCGTTATATTCGAATTTTAATTAAGTTATACTTAATTTAATAATTATATATAAGTATTAAGATATATTTACTCGACACGTGACTAGTATAACTATAATATTATAATTATACCAATATTGGAATTACTTTAAAAATAACTTAAAAATAATATTTTTATTAAATTAAATATTAATTTCTTAAAAGAGTTTAATTTATTTTTTTTATTTATTTAATATATTTA
>Ga0302221_10001974_pt1 | contig 12988 bp, 12 predicted proteins | sample II_Palsa_E2_1_FD_193517 | JGI IMG/M metagenome (GOLD analysis project Ga0302221, IMG submission 193517) | Peat permafrost microbial communities from Stordalen Mire near Abisko, Sweden - II_Palsa_E2_1 | ecosystem: Environmental > Terrestrial > Soil > Palsa > Peat permafrost | place: Sweden... | reverse complement strand
TTTTTCCGATTATTACTCCCGCTTTCGGATCAATACGAAATATCGCCGTTTTTCAATATACTATTGGCTGGATTGTTAGTGTTTATACAGGCCCTGTTAGTAAATTATCTTGTAAATCATTTCAATTTATTAGGTAAGCCCACATTTTTGCCGGCCTTAATGTATGTTACAGTTTCGGGTTTATTTACGCCTTTTTTAGTATTAAGTCCACCGCTGGTATGCAATTTCCTGGTAATATGGATGCTTTTTAAACTATTTAGCTTTTATAAAAGTAAGGATGCGAAATCGGCCGCTTTTGACCTCGGAATTATAGTAGCAATCGGTTCATTAATATATTTGCCGTTTATATATATGTTCCTTGCAACCTGGATAGCCCTGGTCATCTTCAGGCCGATAAACTGGCGCGAATTGATTGCCGTTGTTTTAGGCTATGTCACTATCTTTTTCTTCTTAGCCGTATATTATTATTTAGATGATAGTTTAGCAAAATTTTATAGTATCTGGCTAACGCTGGCAACAAAATTTCCTGATGCTATTAATATTAACTACTATAACTACCTGGTACTTATCCCTGTAATAGCAATTTTGGTGCTCTGCTTTTTCAAATTACAACAGAACTTCTTCAGGAGTTACGTGCAAATCCGTAAATCATTCCAGCTTTTATTTATTGTTTTTTTAATAGCCGGGCTTTCGTTTTATACAGAGGCTGCTTTCCAGCTAAATCATTTTTTATTGTGTGGAGTGCCCGTGGCCGTGTTTTTTTCTTATTATTTTTTATACGCCAAACGTAAATGGTTTTATGAATTATTGTTTGGTTTACTGTTAATCAGTATAGTATATTTCCAGTTTAACACTTTTTAACTTTTACTTTCGTTCAATTCACAGCTGTTATATTAGTTTTGTATCATGAAATTTGGAGTAGTTACATTTCCGGGATCAAATTGTGACGAGGATATCACCTATGTATTGGAAAAAATACTTGGGCAGCAGGTAGTTCGTTTATGGCATAAAGACCATGATCTGCAGGGCGCTGATTTTATTGTTTTACCAGGGGGCTTTGCATTTGGCGATTATCTTCGCTCCGGTGCGATAGCCCGTTTTTCACCAATTATGGTTGAAGTCATCCGGTTTGCTGCTAAGGGTGGGTATGTACTTGGTATATGTAATGGTTTCCAGATTTTGACCGAAGCCGGCCTTTTGGAAGGCGCATTATTGCATAATGAGAGCCGTAAATTTATTTGCCGCAATATTTATATGAAGCCGCAAACTTTAAACTCATTGGTTACTGCACAAATTGATCCTCAAAGAGCATTAAAAATACCTATAGCCCATGGCGAAGGCAATTATTTTGCCGGTGCAGATATTTTGAAATCCCTGGATGATAACGACCAGGTTTTGTTCAGATATTGTGATGAGTCTGGCAATATTACTGCCGCCGCTAATCCAAACGGCTCCGTCAATAATATTGCAGGTATATGCAATGCCGAAAGAAATGTGTTTGGATTTATGCCGCACCCTGAACGTGCATCAGATGTTTTGGTGGCCAATGAAGACGGGCTGGCCATTTTTGAATCAATATTATCAATGGTAAAAGCCTGATGCTAAGTCTGAAGTCTTTAGTCCTAAGTCTTAAGTCACAGGCTGTCTTAAAAGTAAAAGTATCTTCTTACTACAGACTCAGTACTTCAGACTCAAGACTAACATAATGAACCTGGCTATCGATATTGGCAATACATACACTAAAATTGCTGTTTTTGAGCAGTATGAATTATTGCATGCAGCGCAATATCAAAATGTTGATACAGGGATAATAAATATTTTTTTGAAGGATTACAAGGTTAAAGGGGTTATTATTTCATCAGTAAAAAAAGAAAATGCGGTATGGCAAACAGCATTAGCCGAAAAAGTCCAGTTGATATATTTTAATACCGGAATGACAAAAGGCATAATAAACCATTACCTGACCCCGGAAACATTAGGACTTGACCGCTTAGCAGCAGTAGTGGGAGCCAAATATTTGTACCCTGATAAAAACAATTTGATAATTGGAGGGGGGACAGCTATAACTTATGACTGGATTGATGCGGGGGGTAATTATTTTGGCGGCAGCATATCGCCGGGTTTAAATATGCGTTATATGGCTTTAAATAATTATACCGCCGGTTTACCATTAGTAAGCGCCGACGAAAAATTTGCGGGAAATTTTGGGAATAATACAACCGCCGCGATACGTTCGGGCGTACAAAACGGAATAAAATATGAGTTAACCGGCTTCATTGAAAGTTATAAAAAAGACGGACAGGAACTAAATATTATACTTAGCGGGGGCGACAGTATTTTTTTTGATACACTATTAAAAAATAGCATCTTTGCCCCCTGTATAAAAATTGAGCCCTATTTGGTGCTAAAAGGATTGAACGCAGCCATACACAACAATAATGATTAAATATACACGGATTTTTATAACTTTTTTACTCGCGGTTATCGCATTGGGTGCATCGGCACAATCAGCACAAACAATTGCTACATCAAGTTCCCCCTATTCCAGGTATGGATTAGGTATTATAGACCCCGCCCTGTTACCGCAAAATATCGGTATGGGCGGTATAGCTACAGCCATAAATAGTATAAGCGGCTATAATAACATTAACCCGCTTAACCCTGCTTCGTACGGCGCTATAAATTTTACAACTATCGATGCCGGTATTTATTCCGATGTATCATCATTCAGCCAAACAGGCCAGCCAAATGCTACCAATTCTAATTTCAGGTTAAGCCATGTTGCATTTGCTATACCTGTAAGCAGGCGTTCGGCCATTAGTTTTGGTTTATTGCCATACAGTGAAATGGGGTACAATAATATACAAACTATTAAGAATTTTGGCACCGGCTCCTCAGTTGATACAAATGCGGTAAATTATCTTTACAATGGCAATGGCGGCTTGTCAAAAGCTTATTTGGGCTATGGTATCCGCATTGGCAAACACTTGTTGGTAGGCGCTAATGTATCGTACATATTTGGTAATTTACAACAATTCAGTTCAACAGAAATACCCACTTTGTATGGTGTTTTAGATTCAAGGACCGAGGACGACAACAGTGTTGGCGGTTTAAGTTATGACTACGGCATTCAATATTCATTCGATTTTGGTGATGGCGCTACAAAACACTTAGTCCTGGGATACTCTGCTTCTGCAAATTCCAAAATCAATACAACGGACACACATATTGTTAGTCAGTATAATTATAACAGTGATGGCGTTGAAAATGTCGCAGCAGATACATTACAAGACGTGCAGGGCCTGCAGGGTAAAATCCAGCTCCCGCAGATCAATCACTTTGGTATATCATTTCAAAACGACCTGCATTTTTTAATCGGCGCAGATTATACAATGGGCCACTGGTCAGCGCTTTCTATCCAGGGTACAAATGCAGGGTTCCAGGATAGTAAAACATTTAATATAGGTGGCCAGTTTACTCCCGATGTTAATTCGCTTCATAACTATTTTGCCAGGACTGATTATCGTTTAGGGTTTATCTATGACGAAACTTATCTTAATTTAAATAACACTAATGTCAAGACCACTGCTGTAACTTTTGGGTTTGGCCTGCCATTGACACCCAATATTAATAGTTTTTATAAAATCAATTTTTCTGTTGAGGTGGGCCAGACGGGCACATTGCAAAATGGCCTGGTTAAAGACAACTTTGTTAGTTTACACTTATCTTTTACACTTAACGACAGGTGGTTCCAGAAGTTTAAATTTGAATAATTCAATTTATGGATAACCAGGCAAAAAAGTTATTAAGCCTATGTTTGCCGGCGCTTTTTTGCATGCTGTTAATAAGCGCATGCGAAAATTCGATAACCGATATCCAAAAAATAGCATCAAAAGAAGAGGATAAGCCGATTTCAACTTCGAAAGATGTTGACGTGATCTATAGCGATTCGGCAAAAGTTAAAGCGCGCCTGCTTACGCCGTTAATGATTGAGCTTGACGATCAGAACAAACCCTACCAGGAAATGCCAAAAGGCGTTAAGATTATTTTTTATGACGATAGCTTAAGGCAAAAAGGGACAATTACATCTGATTATGCCATCAGGCTTGAAAAGGAAAACACTATTACCTTTCGTAAAAATGTAGTGGCCACCAACGCCCAGGGCGAAACATTTAAATCGGAGGAATTGATATACGACCAAACTGCCAAAAAATTATCTACCACTAAACCGGTACAAATTACTATGGGGAATGGCGATGTGATGCAGGGCGTGGGTGCCACCAGTAACGAAAGTTTATTCCCGTGGCATATTGATCATACAACGGGTATATTTCATGTTGACGAAAAACAGGACCCTGTGAAGTAGTGATTTCGGATGTCCGATGTTCGATTTCGGAATTGTAAAAGGTTTGGAATGAATAAAGCATGTCAAAGCCTAATTGCCCAAAAAATAAATTGTTCTAATGAAAAAGTTATATTTGTGTAAATGAAACTTTCGTCGCAGCATATAAAAACAATAAGGAAGTTTTTTTCTGGTCTTCCGGTAAAAAAAGCTTACCTGTTTGGTTCGTATTCACGAAACGAGGCTGATGAAAATAGTGACGTTGATATTCTTGTTGAACTGGATCATTCTACCCCAATAGGAATACAATTTTTTACCTACGGGGATGAACTTCAAAACCTCTTGAAAAAGAAAGTTGATGTAGTTAGCTATGAGGGCCTTTCCAAATATGTTAAACCCTTCGTTGATAAAGAAAAGGTGTTAATTTATGAAAGGTAAGCTTGGTGATAAAGTAAGACTACATCATATCATTGATGCTATCCATGAAATTGAGACGTACCTGGAAGATATTTCTTATGAACAGTTCCTGGAGAATTCGGAGAAACGTTTTGCGACGATTAAGCAGGTAGAAATTATTGGAGAGGCTTGTAATGCAATAACTGACGAATTGAAGTCCTCTTATCCATTAGTCCCCTGGAAACCTATAAAAGGGTTTAGAAATATTTCAATACATGAATATTTTGGAGTAAACCTGCAATTGGTGTGGGAAATTGCTAAAAATGACTTGCCAGAGCTAAAAGAAAAAATGCATGCTATACTCGTAGCAATAGAAAATTAACAGCACAATCGATCCAAACTTATTTTTCATCTTGTGCAATATCCTCCAAATCAGTTTGCTTTATTAGTTTGCAGTTTGCAGCATGTAAGAGAAATTTCCTTTACATCCTACAACTCATTATAATCCTTTCAGCTCCTTTCAACCACCTATAAATCAACCAAAAACTAATCCAAATTTTGTGTTATAAAATTTTACTAAAAATTGTATCTTGCGCCCTCTTTTTAATAGTATAAATAATTATATAAGTATATGGGTGTAATGGGTTTTTTGCGTGAACGGATGGGAAAGATTGTTGCTTTCCTTATCGGGTTCTCGTTACTTGCTTTTATTATTGGTGAAGTAGTACGGTCTGGCGGATCGTTTTTTAGAGATGACCGGGATATGCTGGGCGAAGCAGGCGGTGAAAAAATATCCTATGATATTTTCAAAACTAAGGTTGATCAAAACAGCGCCCAGTTTAAACAACAGGGCCAGGGTGCATTATCGCCGCAAATTTTAAATTATGTGCAGGGCTTTACATGGAACCAGATGGTTGACCAGGCTGATCTGCGAAAAGAAGTTGACAAACTTGATTTAGTGGTTGGGGATGACGAAACCAAAGCGATGGTAAGCGGTAACAATCCAAACCCGCAGATAGTGCAGGCCTTTACCGATCCAAAAACGAGACAGTTTGACCCGGCGAGTTTAAATAATTTTTTAAGTAACCTGCAGGCTTCAAAAGCCGATGACCCGCGCAGGCAGCAATGGGCCGACTTTTTAGACCAGGTGATTGAGGCAAAGTTATCCGAAAAGTATATTTCATTGGTTACTAACGGGCTATACATAAACTCGCTGGAAGCCAAAGATGATTATGAAGCCAAAAACAAGCTGGCTAACTTTAAATACCTCCGGCTTGATTACGCTTCGGTGCCTGATAATAAAATCACTATTACAGATGACGATTATCAAAGTTACTATGATGAACATAAGGCAGCGTTTAAAAATCCGGATGAATTAAGGACCTTTGATTATGTGAGCTTTAATGCCGCACCGTCAAAAGATGATTCGGCGATGATAAAAAAACAGGTGGAAGGTCTGAAGGATAGTTTAAAAGTGACTAAGAACGATTCCCTTTTTGTACAATTATATGCTACAACCAAAACCCCTCTTATTTATCAGCATAAGGGCCATCTTGATCCGAAGCTTGATTCAGTAATGTTCAATTCGCCAAATGGGTTTATTTACGGGCCATACCTGTCAAACGGCAGTTATAAAATTGCAAAGCTTGTTGATGCCCACGTTGAACCGGATTCGGTAAAGGCAAAGCACATATTGATTGATGAAAGTAAAATAGGCCATGATAAAGCTTTGGCCAAAGCAGATTCGATCAAAAAGCTTATAGAAGGCGGCAAATCATTTGCAGACCTTGCCAATTTATATTCACTCGATAAAACTTCGGCTATAAAAGGCGGCGAACTTGGCACATTTGGTCGCAACGCTATGGTAGCCCCGTTTGATGATGCAGTATTCAAAGGTAAAAAAGGTGACCTGATAATAGTTACAACGCAATTCGGGGTGCATTTGATTGATATTGAAGATCAAAAAGGATCATCAAAAGTTGCAAAGGTGGCCGTAGTTGATTTGCCTTTAAAGGCCAGCAGCGCTACTGAAACCGTTGTGTACAGTAAAGCCCAAAGATTTTTAGGTTCATTAACAAAAGATAATTTTGATGAACAGGTAAAAAAAGAGGGCCTGGCAAAAAAGACTGCCGCTGATGTAAATGGCATAGCTTCGGCCTTTACAGGTGTCGAAAATGCACGCGAGATTGTAAGATGGGCATTTGGCGCTGATATAAACGATTTTTCTGATAAGGTTTATATTTCAGGCAATCAATACATTGTTGCACATTTGGTACAAATAAAGCCGAAAGGCACATTATCGCTTGACGCTGTAAAAAAGCAAATTACCCCAATGGTTAAAAATAGGGTAAAAGCTAAATTTCTGAGCGATAAATTGCAGGCTGCATTAAACGGATCATCAAGCATTGAACAGGCTGCTCAAAAATCCGGAAGTACGGTTACCCCGGTGCAAAATATTGTTTTTGCAAACCCGATTATTCCGGGCTCAGCTGCGGAGTACAAGGTTATTGGTACAGTTTTTGGCTCACAGCCTAATAAATTATCAAAACCGGTTGAAGGGCAGCAGGGCGTTTTTGTATTTGTTGTTAATAGTTTTACAAACCCTGCCCCGCTGACCAATGCGGTTAGGGAGAAACAACAATTAGGCCAGGCATTACTGCAGCGCGCGGATTCGCAGATATTCGAAGCCCTGAAAGATAAGGCGAATGTAAAAGATTACAGGGCTAAGTTCTTATAGTAAAAATAAAAGTAATTTTGTATCCGGGTATAGCGTTATGTCTATGCCCGGATATTTTATTTAAGGCAGTTTAAAGAAAAGTACCTATTGATTTTTTTACCCTCTTTTTTGCTTGCAAAAGAGAGGGTGATCCAGCGAAGCGCAGATCGGGTGAGTAAATTATGCGAGCGCCGTTAACGTAAATGCACTAACGCCAATGCATAGCGGCGAGTTTACTCACCCCGACATCGCTTCGCTTGTCGCCCCTCTCTTCGCCTGCGGCGGAAAGAGGGGTAAAAAATAAAGCTCCCTTGCCCCTCTTTTTTGCTTGCAAAAGAGAGGGTGATCCAGCGAAGCGCAGATCGGGTGAGTAAATTATGCGAGCGCCGTTAACGTAAATGCACCGACGCAGATACATGGCGATGAGTTTACTCACCCCGACATTGCTTCGCTTGTTGCCCCTCTCTTCGCCTGCGGCGCAAAGAGGGGGTAAAAATATTTTTCTTAACTTAATAACATCAGGAATGGTATTCAGTTAAAAGAAGATATCAACGAAAAAGTGCGGTAGCATTGACATTTTTTATTTTAGTACAAATGGAAATACAGGAAAATATAATAAATAAAGTAGCCCAAAGCGGCCTGGTCACTTTGGATCCTGCTGCTTTTTACCCGGAAGGCGACCGTATGATTTACGATATAAAAGATAACTTATACATGGAATTGATATTGCGGGAAAAAGATTTCAGGGAATTCGTAAAAACGCACGACTGGTCGCAGTACCAGGATAAATATGTTGGGGTAACCTGTACCGCCGACGCCATTGTACCGGCGTGGGCTTATATGCTGCTGGCCAACCGCCTTGCGCCTTACGCCCGCGAAGTTGTTTTTGGTGATGCAGCGGTGCTTGAAACCGTATTGTTTGTAAAAAGCATAGCGAAAATGGATGTTGAACAATACCGTGACCAGCGTATTGTGTTAAAAGGCTGCGGGGATATACCTGTGCCTGTTTCGGCTTATGTTGAATTAACAAAAAAGCTTACCCCTGTTGTAAAAAGCCTGATGTTTGGCGAACCCTGTTCAACAGTGCCAATTTATAAAAAGGTTCATAGTTCATAGTTCATGGTTCATAGTGGTAGCTTGTAACTGATTTGTAAAAATTCAGTTGGATAATTTACTTAAGCCGTCATTATAGGTCGATAGTTTTAAAAATAACTGATGAAAAAGTATTTCATTATTCTATTTATTTCGATTTTAACTGTCACCAAATCCTTTTGCCAGGAAATGGAGAATATCGTTACGCCTGTTTTTAAAGTGGGCGAGCAGTTGAATTATAAATTAAAATATGGCTTTTTTACCGCCGCCGAAGCTAATTTACGTGTTGAAGCAAGCGACAAGAAATTTGACGGGCGGCCGGCATTTCATATTGTTGCCGACGGTAAAACTGCAGGCGCTTTTGATCTTTTGTATAAAACGCGTAACCGGTACGAAACCTATATTGACCAAACCACCCTGCTGCCTTATTTTTATACAGAGAACCGCCGCGAAGCCAGTTATAAACATACCGACAATGTAACTTTTGATCACCAGGATGATAAAATTACCGCAGCAAAAGGGGTCTTTCCTTATAAAGGGAAAGTATTTGATTTCTTGTCTGCTTATTATTTTTCGCGCAGCATTGATGTTTCAAAAATTAAGGTTGGCGATACATTCGATCTGAAATACTTCCTGGAAGATGGCGTACATACCCTGAGCATTACCTATGTTGGTAAAGAAAAGGTAGAAAGCGACCTGGGCACCTTTAATTGTTTGAAATTTAATCCTACCATTATCCCAGGGCGCGTGTTCAGGAAAGACAGTAAGTTGTACCTTTGGATAACCGATGATAATAACAGGATACCGCTAAAGGCCCATGTGGAATTGGTTGTGGGCAGTATTACCATGGATTTAACCAGTGCAAAAGATTTGAAATATCCGTTGAAGCCTTTGAGTAAGTGATTAGAGGTTGGAGATTAGTGATTGGAGGTTAGTTGATTAGAAGTGTGAGATAGTACCAAACCACCAATAATTATGGACTATCGTCCATTGGCTTTTTCACCTCATATCTAAATTAAAAAACATGATAGAAATTGGCGCTGTATTGCTGCATGAAGATGTGGTAAAAGAAAATTTTGTATGTAACTTAAATAAATGCAAGGGCGCCTGCTGCCTCGAAGGTGATTCGGGTGCGCCTTTGGATGCTGATGAACTGGACATACTGGATGAAATATACCCAAAAGTGAAACCCTTTATGACGGCTAAAGGGATTGCCACTATCGAAAAAACCGGCACTTATGTAAAGGATTTCGAAGGCGATTACACCACCCCATGCGTTGATGTAAATAAAGAATGCGCCTACGTGATATTTGAAAACGGCATTACCAAATGCGCCATTGAAAAGGCTTATGAACATGGCGCTACCAACTGGAAAAAACCCATTTCATGCCATTTATACCCCATCCGCATTACAAAATACCCCGAATTTGATGTGCTTAATTACGACCGCTGGAGCATTTGCAGCCCCGCCTGCTCATTCGGCACTGAACTTAAAGTACGCGTACACGAATTTTTAAAAGTCCCCCTCATCCGTAAATATGGCAAGGACTGGTACCAGGAACTGGAAGACGAGGTAGCCGGTTTGTAGTGAGAGGTGAATGGTAAATGGTGAGTTATTGAATTAGTGAATTAGTGAGTTGTGAATGGAATTATTATCGTGCCAGGTACACCTTTCAGGGTTTTTTTCCTTTTATCTTTCCGCAACATTCCAACCTTTCCAACTTATTACAACATTTCTAACCTATTACAACCCTTCAAACTTATTCCAACCCTTCCAACATACAAAAATAACCATACGTAAAACTACGTTAGCAGGGGGGTGAAAACACGGTATAAAAATGGGTGAAAACACGGTATAAAAATTGAAAATAAGGTGTTAATATTACTTCATTATTTAAGCTATAAAATTTCCTAAACCTAATCACCAGGAAAAGTGAAATAAAGTCATATGAGGCACGGGTACGCAACTTAGCAGTACCCGTGTTTTTTTTGTTTAAGAGCAAAAGCTTCTTTTATTATTCTGCTTGCAAAACCGGAAATATTATTAGTTTGGCTCAATGGGAAGAAAATATAAATTTCACGAGAATGATCAGCTTTACTTTGTAAGCTTTGCTACTGTACAATGGATTGATGTTTTTATACGAAGAATTTACTGTGACATAGTTATTGATAGCTTAAAGTTTTGCATAGAAAACAAAGGGCTGGAGCTATACGCCTGGTGCATTATGTCGAGCCATGTTCATTTAATCATAAGTACCGAAACCGATAATTTGCCGGGCATTATTGGCGATATGAAAAGGCACCCCCCAATCAGGCGCGAGTATCGGTTTTGGGAAATAGCGGTGGGAGTACTCGTGCCCCGCTGACAGGTATGCGCTATAAATGCCGGTACGTTTGCATTATATCTTTTAAAATGTACTCAGTGGTGACAGCATTTTGACACCATGAAGGGGTCGATTTTTGGTAATTTTTTTCTATAAAAAACTGTAGATGAGGTGTTCCAAAAATCGGTGGCGTGAAAAAACGTGAACATGATTGCCCTCCTGTCATGGTCTAAGATCAGCGCGGCGCCCATCTGCCGCAAGCGTTAAAGTACAGGCCAACAGCGGTGTGTTTTTGGCCTTTATAGATTATAAGAATTAATTTTTTCAGGAACCTCTATAAATAAAAAAAGCTCCAGGTGAGATGGAGCTTTTTTAATTTATCAAATCGAAAGTTTTTAATCAAGGTGCTTTTACGTTCTAATTAATAAATTGTTACATTAATTTATTTATAGTTTAATACTAATTAAAATACTATTTTATTAAATTATTTTGTTCCAACAATATATGGCGGGTTGCCAACAATAGGGCAAATCTTAAAAAATATGTTAATGCAATAATTGTATCACATAAATTCATAAATTGGAAAGCCAATTTATAGATGCCCTTTATGGATAATAATGCCAAGACCCGTAAGTTCCTGATAGCTGCCCATGGCGCCTTCGCCTCAGGGATAAAATCATCGCTCGATCTTATTATCGGCGCAATGGATAATGTATTTATACTGCAGGCCTACGTTGATGAAAATACCTCTGTCGAGGATGACCTTAAAGAAATATTAAAGCAGGTTAACAAAAATGATGAGCTGGTAGTATTTACCGACATACTGGGCGGCAGCGTTACCAACCAGGTATTGCAGCATGCAACCGGGCCAAATGTTTATATAATTTCCGGATTTAATTTGCCGCTTGTTATTGAGGTTTTATTGGCTGATGCCGATAGCCCCATTGAAGGGATCATTGAGGATGCTATCAATAGCGCCAAAGAACAAATGGTATTTGTAAATAAACTGATAAGCGCCCAAAACACCGGAGAACAGGAATGATAAAACTAACCCGCATTGACGACCGCCTGGTACACGGCCAGGTAGCCTTCACCTGGACACCCGCATTAGGTGCGGATTGCCTTATAATAGCCAATGATAAAGTAGCCAAAGACGAATTTATGAAAATGACCCTCGGCCTGGCCAAACCTGCCGGGACTAAGCTTTTGATAAAATCAATATGGGAAGCGGCCCTTTTTTTAAATGACGAAAAGAATAAGGGGCTGAAAATATTGCTCATTATCAACAGTATAAAAGATGCGCATGCTGTTGCCCGCGAAGTGCCGGCAATAAGGTCAATAAACTTTGGCGGTATCAGGATGAAAGACGGCGCTAAACTTATTTCAAAAGCAGTAGCGATTACTGACGATGACAAGCCTTTGCTGCAGGAACTGTTAAATAACGGGATTGAGCTTGAAATACGGCAGGTGCCGACAGATAGCAAGCAAATGGTGGAAGGGCTGATTTGAAATGAAAAAAATAATAAGACCTTAAAAACTGCCTGTAACGTGTCAATAACCTACATATTCATTGCGCTGATAGCAATGTTCGGCCACTCCGAAGACTTTTTGGGCACCACATTGCTAAGCCGCCCCCTGGTGCTTGGCCCGTTGGTTGGCCTGGTACTTGGCGATGTAACCCAGGGCGTCATCATCGGCGGCACATTGGAACTGATATTTATGGGGAATATAAAGGTTGGGGCAGCCATACCGCCTGATGTTATTTCGGGCGGGGTGCTGGGCACCGCATTTGCCATTATTTCGGGCAAAGGGCCGGCCATTGCGCTGGCCATTGCTGTGCCCATTTCCATCCTCGCCGAAATGGTGATCAGCGGCCTTTTTGTATTCCGGTCTGTACTTAACAAAAAGTTCAACAGCTATGCAGAGGCAGGCGATTACAAAAATATCCAGTACCTGCATATTTTTTCGGGCCTGCTAAAGCCCTTATTAATGGGGCTTATCGTTTTGCTTGCGCTTCAATTGGGCGCCGGCGCCATGAAAACATTTTTGGGCATCATTCCCCTATGGGTGCAAACAGGCCTGCAGGTTGCCGGTAATATGCTGCCGGCGCTGGGCTTC
>Ga0302221_10001971_pt1 | contig 12993 bp, 21 predicted proteins | sample II_Palsa_E2_1_FD_193517 | JGI IMG/M metagenome (GOLD analysis project Ga0302221, IMG submission 193517) | Peat permafrost microbial communities from Stordalen Mire near Abisko, Sweden - II_Palsa_E2_1 | ecosystem: Environmental > Terrestrial > Soil > Palsa > Peat permafrost | place: Sweden... | reverse complement strand
CTAAGCCAGGGTTGGATTTCTGTGGATTACTAATAAATTAGTAATCAAAACACATACATTTTGCTAAGCGAGACCCCCTGGCTTAGCGTTGGGACATGTCTCAGCGGACGAAGGGATAAGTCTACCATCATCGCAAATGCTATTCGCGTATTTTATTCTGGAATTGGCACGATTGAAAAAGCTAAAGTAGTCGGCAGCAGAGTAGAATATCTAGCTAAGACTCTCTGTTGTGGCTCAGGTTTTCATTTCACTGCAAAACTCCTAGAAGGCTAGAGCAGGATACTGTTGAACCTTTGAATAACGAACGGTTAGAGCTGAATATAGAAATGTAATGGTCAATAAATCGCACTAATTGTTATTCATCCTGATCATTTCTGATACAGCTATTCGATTTCCAAGCTCATGCAAGTCTTCGCTGTACGCAAGCAAGCGTTGTCTCCCACGTTCCCAATGAGTCCAAGTCGATCACATCGACTGTTAATCATCAACTACATGACGCCAAGAGCTTGAAAGTCGAACTTTGCAAGCAAGTCCACAGGTTTTGGCAAGATAATGGCTAGCCCGATATCCGCAAGGCTTGCACGTACCACTGAGGTTGGGAGTAGAATTCTTGTGACAAGGGGGTTGCTGCTGGTGGAAACAAAGCCATGAAATTATATCGCCGATTGCCGAACTGCAGAGTAGGAACCCCCTATTTTCTCGCTTGAATTGAGCGACAAAGTGGCTGATATTGTGGTTAGACTAGGTCCGATGATTCGAGTTCTGCTAGAGTAGGTCTACAGAAGAAGATATGGAGTCAGCGTTCTTAATTGGGGAATATTCAAGCGGTAATCTCTGAAAACATTTGATCTTGGAAACTCAATGGACATTAAATCGTGAAGAAGATTACCTCAGAAATTCATGAGTGGTAGTTGCTTGCGGTTTATCTCCGTCCAAAAGAGCGTCGCTTTATAAATAAGAAACTCGAGGTGTACGATGTGTAAACTTGTGTTCATTATTTTGATTAATTTGAGCACTTTATTGTCAATTCTAAATTTTTAAACTTACCATTTTTAATCATTGCAAGACGCTCACAGATGGAAAGGTGATACTAGAAATTTAGTTCATTGCCACTATCCCACTTGCGGCCGCTCCTTCTATCTTAACCCCACCAACTGCAGCCTCCCGCCTTCCTTTAACTAGGTACAAAATCCAGACCGCTACTTGGCCTCTCCACAAGCAGAACCCCGCCCCCAAGTCACCTACAAAACCCTCTTCATCGCCTCCAGCTGCGAAGGTCTCTTCTCCATCCCAATCACCACCAATCGTCCCCACTATCTCCACAATTCAAACGTCACATCGCCACTCCACTCCGAGCTGAGGATGCCTTCCAACACCAACAAGCAGTCAAGCTCCAACTCCGGCGCCGCGAGCAACAACTCCTCCAATCCTCCCTCCAGCGACAGAAAGTCAGACTATCAGATGGTCAAGGACGCTGGCTTCGACAACATGAACCACATGATGCAATCCTACGGCCTGAAGATGCACAATCATGAGGATGTTCAGGAGGCGAAGGCTATCTTGGATGGCTTCAGAAAGATTGATGAGGCTAATGGAAGGAAGTAGTCGTGCTGCTGGTGGGTTTCGAATACTTCCTGTGGATATCGATGACGTACTGATGCTCTTCCTGTGCTGCAGATTCGAGCTCTGTTCTCCGGGCAGCTTTGAGAATGGGATGAACTCACAGTTAAAACGCTTGATGCTTGATCATTATGATTTTCGGACAGACAAGATCGGACCTTGGGATGCGGGTATGGATAGGGTCGACTGGAAAACATCTCTGGAAGGTGTTCTGAGCCGAATGGGGATCAAAATTGGCTCCTCATTTCAGCCTTTCAGTCCAGTTAAATTCAAGTTCTGGCTTCGTCTCCAGTGATTCTGCGCCACACATCGTGATGGGTTCTTCCTCTTCTCAACCATGAACATCACATTATATGACTCCAGCATCGTCTCGCGCAAAATCATTTGTGCTCTTAGAAGCTTTTTTTTTCCATCTCTCAAATTATTGCCGGTTGAGTCATGAACCTGTGTGTCCTCCACCATGCCCAGAAATCTCTTAGCCCAAGATCTGAACAAACTTTTATCCATCTTATAATAAACCACTGCAGCCTCGCGCCCACTTGGTGACTTTGCAAACCAACGTAGTACGCCAGAAGGAGGAAAAGGAGAGGGTAAAATATTTGGATGGAAGCAGCAAAAAAGAGTGGAAAGAGTACGAACATTTCAAATGAAGAGTCTAATGGCTTGGGCGTTGAGGGAGAGAAAGCAAAAGAAAGTGACATGTTGATGAAACCCAAGCTGTCGAGTTCGCGACTTAAGGGATCGGCTTAGATTCAATGGAGCACAGACAGGAGAGGTGATATCTGAAACTTCGTCACAGTGTCTAAGCTTTGAAAAACTCTCCTTGTTTGTTGTCTCTGCATGAGTGTAAGGTTTACCGCTTCATGTTTCAAGGCCATGTTCTTGAATCTAATTAGACTTTTGATCAAATTATATAAAATTCAAACATTTAAATTATACAAGAATAAATTATAAATATATCTTAAATAAAATAAAGTTTATTTATTTATTAATTAATTATAAAAGATTATTTATTATTTATTTTAAATTTATAAAATTTATATTATATTTTTTTTTTATATAAGTATTAAAATTCTTTTCTCTTTATTTATATTTAAAAAGTTCAAAACTGACTTCGCCTGAACACGCTTTTCTCCGAAATTTAGCTTACTTTATATATTTATACTTGACGCGGCTGTGCCATTTTCAGTACAGCTGTAAGGATTTACCCCTGATTTGACTTGGTTGATAACCGTCGTTAAGAAGTCACATCATGTGACTAGTTGCCATGCCAACCCAGGCTAGCATGGACTACATCCAACACAGGACTCTCTTACCTTTTTCTCTCCGCAACTTATCCAGTTTGTACATAAGGCAGTTCGTTGTTCAATTGATGACATTGCAACTGGCCCGTCATAAAAGCGCAGGACAAAGGCCATGCTCTCATACTTAGTATCGCTAGAGATAGTCATGTATTTGCACAAGGCTGAGTGGGGAATTTGTGAGAGGACTCAACCACTGGTCTGTTGCGTTAAGAACGGGACGAAGAGTTGAAAATCATCGTCTCCAAGAGCTCGTGATGTGTGTTTGAAGGCGCTCCGGTTCCGGCTTCTAATGTCCCAGATCTTGAGCATGCCGTTCCCGATGCCGATGCCAGCCGTGCCGAGCCGTACAAGAGGGCCACCGACGTAACTGAAGCGCTGTGGCCCTCGAGTGGTGCAGCCACTCCATTCTCTCCTTAGCTGGCTTTGTGATCCAATTTGACTCTTCCTCTTTGAAAATACCTTTATCAGGCTGCGGGCTGGCTGAATACGAGTGCAGACACATATACCTGTGGATGACTATTCTCTATTGCCCATTTCTAATACATACAGTAGGCTGCAAAACCCGCTTCCTCCCTGAGTACGCTCTTCGCTTTTGACAGAGCTGGCAAGCCACGGGGTCTCACCAAGTTTGGATGAGCGGAAGTGTACGACGAAGCTGTTGAGAGCACTGCAGAACTCCCACCGAGCCATCACGCTCTTAGAGCATATTAAACATTATCATTGAACACTAGGGCTTCGAAAGACAAAGGGCTGTGCACAATACAATTTAACGGACTAGCTCGAAATCTGCCGACATGAGTTCGAACAGCAATAGTGCTGTAGCAGCTCTTATCGAAGGATCCAACTGGAACTTCCACACTCTGGGCGACGACTCAAAGTTACGGAAGACGGTCGAAGGGCAAGGCTCCTGGGTCGCCTTCGATGCTGCAGAGTTTTCGAATGGAAATCGCATGAGACAGGGACACGATTTATGTGCTCTGGTTCCTCTGCGGTCCACGAGTAGGGGCATAAGTGACGCGACTTCCGTTGCGTGCAATAAAGCCGCCTTCCAAACACTGGTTTCAATATTTAACCTACCTCCGAAAGCAGTCCAGGGCATGTTTCGACGCGAACGTGGGTACTTCCAATATACATTCACAAGCTCCTTAGAGAGTGAAAAGGGGGACAAGTTTGAATGTATTCAATACGAATTAGACCCAGGCTCGCTCGAAGATCCTTCCTTGCCTTCTGGACCTATCCAAGTGATACGAACAATGAACAAGTCTTCCCATCGGTTCTGCATTTTGATACTTGGACCCGACGACATGTTAGAAAAGGTCGATACATTGATTCTGAGCATTCACACGGACGACACTGTGAGGAGATCAAGTAAATCGGGGCCCATGCAGTTGGAGCTGGAGATCTTCGAATCGATGCTGGAACAATGGAAAGTGGCACACACATTCAATCATGTCACAGCAATGGTGACTGTAAGTCCATCCCAGAGAGATTTTCTCTTTGCTATTCATTGATCTTCGACCAAGTGTGAGTGGTTGATTCATTGGATAGATGGCGGGGATGATCCAGTCAGCCCAGGTCTCGCTTGATGCGAATAGGCTCCGAGAGTTTGCACAGTCTTAGGGGTGATCTTGGGCGTGCAACACGATTGGATCGCGTCCTTGACGAGCTCGAACAGACATGCCGACAATCAGAAGATGATTGTGTCAGGAAGTTGAAGGATGATCACCTTAACCCGGCTTATGAGGTGATGCGAAACTTACATCAAAGAATCAATCACGGGAAAGAGACCATACAAGGTCTTTTGGACTTGCTCCTAACGCAACGGCAAACCGTGCGTATCCATCCTTATAGACATGGTTTCATTCACCATCCTTAGTCACTAGTTGATCATTTATCTCTAGCTCACTATCTCGATCGAGACGAGAAATGCGACTTTCATCCGCACGAATACAATTGCGCTCCGTCGACTCGCGAAACAGAGTCAGCTCGAAACCTCTCAGATGCAAAAGATGACTGAGAACGCAGTGCATGATTCACACCAGATGAAAAAAATCGCCGTGTTGGGGATGATCTATCTTCCCCCTACCTTTGCAGCAGTAAGCTTACCACACTAAAAATATTCCCTGTATGGTACACGACATCTAAAAACGCGTTTAGACCTTTTTCTCCATGCCGTTCATGGCTCTGGATGACAATCTCGGTTTCAAAGCTTGGAGAAGAATTTATATATACTGTATCCTCGCAGCAGCCCTCAGTCTTCTCATATTGATCGGCTCACTTCTGATGGATCGATCTTCCAAAACATCAGCAACTGGAGATGGGGAGAATCATTCGACAGACGATAATGACGACAAAGTACTCGAGCCAGATACGGTCGTTGAGTTTACTCTCGCTGACCTCATGATGAAGAGTTTCGAAATGTTGGACCGCCCTGCTACACTAACTGAGCCACATCAGCCGCGACTTTCTGACGAGCTGGACCCAGGAGACAATGTTCAGCCTGCCGGCACGGATGCTTGAACTCGATCGTTCATCACATTCAGATTGTTCCTTCTTTCTTGCCTTGTGACGCATATTGCAGTCTTGATCGGTATCTTGATGGGCTAGGCTAATACTGCTTCGGCTTCTGGTCATTTTTAAAAGCTTAATGAACGCATGCATATCAAGGGAAATTTAATCAGCCTCGCTATAAGAAGCTTTACTTTTATATACTAGCCAATGTATAACCCAAGAATAACATATTTTCGTTTGTTGGTACTAGAATTCAAGCTCTACAAAATGAAAAATTCATATAAAGCTTTGTTAAAATGCTCTCAAAAAGAGGACTAATAGGGTTTATAAATAAGCATTGCATTTCTTCTCCTCCATTGCAAAATATAAGCTTAAACTTTTTTTGCTGCTCTGTCAGTCATCAATAAGCTTGAGAACTAACTATTGGCTCCTGAGTCCACTTGATTCCCATTTGGTGCTTAAGCTTGCGAGACAGCCTAGAAGCCAGCCCAATAGGTTGTTATCTTTGTTATGTTTTAGTGAAAACGTCACTTGCGTGCTACAAAACGGGGTAGCAAGGTTTTATGTTCGCAGATTTGTGGCAAATTCCTAGAAGCACCATCCAAACCGCGTTGAAGACCGGGTGTCTGAGGGTGGCAAAACATTATTTGAATTCATATCCTGGTACGCAGGTCACGGCGGAGAAATAATTCTGAGATCGGCTAGCTCGGCGTGCCCCTGGCCTCTCCCAGAGTCTGGGGCCTAAACGGGTCCTTTCCCCCTCCTCATCTCAACCAACCAAAGTATTTACACTACCCAAATTTGGAAACTGGTGGAAAATTCCCTTCGTCCATAAAAACTATGTCAAGGAGGCGCTCTGGCAGCTCCCCTTTAGCCTGAATTGCAGCCGGCTCGAACTAAACTGTGTCACCCCCGGAATTCCCCCGAACGCGGGAAAGTGCGGGGACCCATGTTTGACAGCAGCCTCGGGGAATAGATCGACACGCCTTGAAGCTTAAAATTCCAAGAAACTATGTTTACAGGTTCGCCACTTACCGACGTTCTGGGTAATTGTGAGGTGAGCTCCGGTTAAATAGATTTTGATACCGAAAAAGAAGTCTGAGATCATCAAGCTCATCAGACTAGAAAAGAGGGCCCACCGTCGATGTTTCTCAGGCATAGCTCTACAATCACCTCTTTCCTTTTCTACATACATCTTCAAATACGTGCATCAACATGGCTACGGAAAGGCCTGCAGACGTGGATCCTAATAGGCTCGACACTCTTGATGTTCCCGAACTCCGACACAAGAAGAAGTGGTGGTTTCAAGATCCAGGTTTGCGCAAACTATACTTTCTCATTTTTATTGCCATTCTAAGTTCGGCTACCAATGGTTATGATGGGTTTGTACTGTGTGTATCCTTATGGCTGGGTCTATACTGACATTGACAGGTCAATGATGAATGGACTGCAAGCTTTGACATATTGGAAAACTTGTAAGTGCTGTAAGTATCATCTGAGTGTTTCTTAGTTGAGGATCTTAGATTTCAACAACCCCGGTGGATCTCGTCAAGGACTTCTCAACGCTATTCAATCTGTCGGCTCGGTCTGTTCATTGCCAATTGCCCCGAACTTGGCAGATTGGATCGGCAGAAAGTACAGCATCTTCATTGGAAGTCTCGTTGTTGCCCTCGGAGCAGGACTGCAATCAGGAGCCACAGATACCGGAATGTTCATTGCTGGGAGATTCTTCAGTAGGTCTTGTCTTGTCGGACTAACCTCTCCATCAAAATTAACCCACATCATAGTTGGACTCGGTTCTGGAATCAACGGCATTGCAAGTCCGCTGCTCATCACCGAACTTGCTCACCCCAACGAACGTGGAAAGATCACTGCCACCTACAACACCTTCTATTACTTTGGTTCCACAATTGCAGCTTGGACAACATATGGGACACTGCAAATCCCTAGCAACTGGTCATGGAGACTTCCAAGTCTGCTGCAAGTAGCACCAAGCGCTTTTCAACTCTGCTTCTTGTGGTTTCTTCCAGAAAGTCCAAGGTTCTTAATTTCCAAGGACCGACAAGATGAAGCTATGGGTGTGATGGCCAAGTATCATGCTAATGGAAACATGCATGATGAAGTCATTATGTTTGAGTTCGCTGAGATCACGGAAGCTCTGAAGGAAGAGAAAATCAATTCCAAGGGCAGGTATATGGATTTGATCAACACTTGTGAGTAATTTGAATCTCTCTGTCCGATTATTACCCATTATTTGATAGCTGGGAACCGCAGGCGTCTCTTCATTTGCCTCTGCTGTGGATTCTTCTCGCAAATGTCCGGCACTAGCCTTACAGGGTACTATCTTAGGTAAAACCGTCGCTTGTATTTTGTTACGAGTTGTCAGAGACTAACAAATGAACAGTAAAATTCTCACCGACGTTGGTATCACAGATCCACAATTCCAAAACAGGCTCAATGGAATCATCGGCACAACAAACTGGATCGAAGCAATTTGTTTTGCTCTTCTCGTCGACCGGGTTGGTCGTCGGCCGCTTTTCCTTACCTCTGCTTCCGGCATGTGCTGTACCTTTGCAACATGGATAGCTTTGACAGCTGTGCAAAATCGTACCGGAGCTCCAGGGCCCGGGAAAGGAGTTATTGTTATTATCTTCTTCCATAACTTCTTCTACAATCTCTGCTGGTGAGTATCATTTCCAATGAGGATGTGATCGGAGTTGACAGCGGTTTTAGGGTGTCTCTCAATGTTGCTTACCCTTGCGAAATTCTACCTTACCGGCTTCGTGCAAATGGTCTGATGATCCAGTCCTTGGCAACAAATGTGATGTTGTTCTTTAACCAATATGTCAATCCAATTGGTATTCAGCATGCGAGCTGGAGGTATTACTTCCTGTTTGAAGCCACGTTGCTTGTTCAGGTGAGTTATCTACCGAAATTTGTACCTGCCAAAGCTAAGATATGTTGTAGCTGGTCACTGTGTATTTCTTCTTTATCGAGACGAAAGGGGCAACACTTGAAGAAATCTCACGAACTTTTGATGGCGAAGATGCTGTTGAAGAGATGAAAGTGCGTGCTTTGGCGACAGAGAAGGCGGATATGGTAGAGCAGGTGGAAAATCCTGATAACAGACGACGTAATTTCTCTCGTATTGGCCAACAGGAGTTGTAGGTGTGCTAGGACACAGACCCTACCATGTTTTCGCTGAGTCGTCGGCTTCCGGGGGTTTGGGCTGAGCTTCTGCTATACAAGAAACGATTGTAGTGTTGTTGCGAAACACTTATTGAACTAGCCTATGGCAGTGACTTGCCCATAACTCTAGTGTCAAAAGCCACGTTGCAAGAATTTCAGTTGGTTTTGAAAGAGCTTTCACTTGCGGAGCTGTTTAGGAGCCGTGTTTGCGAGATGCCGTTTAAATGTGCCATTGTGACCAGGCTCTAGCATGTAATAATGATAAAATGAAGCATGAGAAACCTCCTTCTCGGGGTCGGGTGTGAAAATGCTTTGTCGAACGCTTTTTGTATATCTGCTTTCAAAGATCGATCCCTTCCCCCTTCTACGGTAAAAATGCAACGACCCTTATAGACGCCACCGTGTTATCTAATCCGCATCATGTATGAAGTCACGCAAAGACGGCATCACTTTCCTACTTCTACCTTGCAATACTTTGGTTTCGGGTGGCCTTGAACCCTTCAATACCTTTAGGGCGTTTCGCGAGAAGGCGACTCATTTCTTCTTTGATCCTAGGAAAAAGTTCTGGAATCCACTGCAGCCACATTCCTATTGTATGAAGGTCGTTACGTCTTAAATCAAGTTAGCTTTGAAATACCACTTAGTCGAGGCCGGGCAGACTAACGCATATAACCTATTACGATCATCAAAATCTTCTTCCGGCTGGGATGCACCAACTTCATCCTTATACGCATTCACAAAGGCTGGTCCAACAGTATTACGAAAATCCCTCATACACTGAAATTATACTACAGTAATCATCAGTAAACCTTGACCACTCAAATTAGACACTTGGTACGAACTTTCATGGTGTCCATAAAGCTACAAGGGTCGAAAAGAACTGTTTTGTTCGTGATGGCATCTGTTTGAATATTTGCATCCCAAAGATCACCAAAGCAAAGAGTGGGCTTGATACTATATACCCACCGGTCTGAAGTGGTCCGAGCAGCCCTAGGAATGACTATTTTAATGAATGGCTCGGCCAGTTTGGCCAATTCAGGATCATTCTCGAGAGGCCTCTGTGCGTACGCTACACTTGAACGGAATTCACGTGTATAATACTCTTCCAAACTATGGGTCCACCTGTTGTCCATAGGCGGAGGTCCATAAAAGGTGGTCACTGAGAACACAAATAATCAGGCGGAATAGAGGGATATGGAACGGGTAACCAGAGCGAATTACTTCCAGCGGAACGCGCCGTTAGGATCGTAGTCCACTTCGATGTTTGTAGAGTACCATGCACCAACAAAAGAAAACCTCAAAATGTTTAAGAGTCCCACTAAACATGGCAACTTGAGAAGAGTAGTTAGAAACGATACTAGAAAATACCACTCATCCAAATGACAACGCCGACGCCAAGAAATATGAGAAACACGAAAAACATTCACACCTAAGCACTCAGCTCCCCACAGACCCTTGTTCTGCGCCTTTCTCCTCGACCTCGCTATCAACCTCATCACTAACCAAATTGTTCTCCATGCAAAGGCTGACGAGCGCAGAAACAGCCATTTCCCCCATTGACAAATAGAAAACGCCTTTCAACGCGTTCAAGTAAATCCGTACAACCTCGGCCTTCTCTCTCCCACCCAAACTATTTACAACTTCGAAACTCGCCCTGATAGAGCTCAGCAACTGCGGCTGCCCGCCAAGAACTCCCTCCAAATCCGTCAATGACAATCTTAAGAATACTGCACTTGCAGCGGCGACCCCCATAGCGAACCCCGTTGAACTAATCGTCCACGACGCCGCCTGAATCACAGCCTGCTTCTCGTCATCAGCCGAAGAGAGCAAACCAATAAGTCGGGTGACATAGGCTCCGCCGATACCCAGACCAAGGAGGACCAGGTAAAGGTATGGCGCAACAGCAGGAGTTTGTTCGTTCATTGTGCAAAGTCCTATTGCACCAGCGAGCGAGGAGGTCTGAATGAATACATTGATGATGTAATACCGGCCTGTTATTTTCACCATGTAGCCAGCTATGAAGGAGCCGAGTCCAAAAGCAACCGCGTATGGGATGAAGCGGAGGCCTGTGGATGATGCCGAATTTCCTAGGATCTGAAGATAGATGGGCATGTAGAACAAAATGCTTGCCGATGCGGCGGAATTGAAGAAGTAGGAGAGCTGTGATGAGGCGATCGTGCGTTGCATTAGTGCTCTTAGAGGGAGTACTGGATTTGAGGCGTGGAAAAGGTCGTAGTAGATGAATGCTGTAAAGCTAGTGCCAGTTATGGTAGTTGAGGAGATCGCCAGGGGCGTGTTCCAGGAGCCGCTACTTCCAGCGTTGAGACCAAGTTGAAAGAATGTGATTGAGACGAGAAGGAGAACGCAGCCTACATAGTCGACTGACTCGGTAGCGCTGGATTTGTTCTTTCCGTTGGGAATACGGAGAGTTAGAAGTACGATAACTGCATCCAAGACCAAAAAGGGAACTTGGATTAAAAATGCCCACTGGATAGCACAAGAGTCAGCATTTTCTATGTCTACCGCAAAGTGTCTGTGGAGTGCATGGACTAAAAGACACTCTTTTGAGGTGTGGTATGATTCTGAGGGATGAAGAGCCAGCATATCGGAAAACTTAGGCGAAAAATTTGAGGAACTTCGTTATACTTACTTTCCAGCCGATGGCCTCATTAATCGCTCCTCCGTATATACCTCCTAGAGCAAGAGTAGCGCCATACGCGACATTACCAATACCCTCAATCAAGGCCCTCTTCCGAAGTGGCACGAGGTCAGATTCGATGAAAGAAGTGATGGAGGCGAGTGAGCCGGTCCCCAGACCTTGAATTATTCGGCCGGTGAGGAAGAGCCAAAGATGCGTGGAAAGACCACATTGGAGAGTTCCAATTATAAACAAGATGTAACACACTATAAGGCCTTTGCGGCGCCCGAAAATATCTGTCAAGTGGCCAGAGAGAGGCTGAGATATGGCTTGTCCGATGGTCATTGTTGTCAAGATCCAGGAGAGTTGAGTGAACGATCCAAATGAAGACGAAATTGGGGAGCTGATTATTGCGAGCATAGTTGAGTCTTGAATTTTGTGTTAGCGGACCTTGTTTTAGTCTTTTGGAGAATGCATTGGAATTAATAAGCTTAGGATGTTCGCATGCTCTTCGGTGGATTGAAGCACGATGGGAAAATACCTAAGGCTGAGAGTAACACTCCGAACTGAAAACTTTGTCAGATACGCTCTTGTGATGGATGGAAGAGGCTTGGGGCATTGGACAAACCCAGAGTGCTGCCAATGTCAAGACTAGCCGGAAAATGGAGATTTCATTTTCTGATATTTGGGATTCGTTATCTTTCTCTAAAGTATCAGCGATAACACTCTTGAAATTAGACGACTTGTCGGAGTGGTAGTCAATTGGGTGTTGTTCTTCTGGCGAAGAGCAGTCTTGTTGTATTTCCATCTTGGGTGAGCCAAGAAGTGTTTGGAGTGGATCAGATATGACGAAGCTTTCAAATCCGAAGGTCATGAAAAGTTTGTGAGGTATTATATGGTGAAAAGGAGATGGTAGCTGTATATACGCTCTCCACCATTACCACACACCGTTGGCGATTCTATTTTAAATTTGAGAGGAATTACTTACTTACCTGGGTTGAAGTAATAAACGGAACGCTATTATCCTATCCATGTTCTATAGATAAAAATAGAACATTCCAGTGGAAAGGGCGTTTGCGTGTAGTGGAGTTTTGACTCTGGGTGCATTCCCAAATAGCGCTTGAAGACCTTGAGAAAAAGTTGGTGATATTCAAATATAGTAACGTCAGAAAGGATAAAAATCATGACTGACTCTATTTCTGGATATCATGTTGCAAGAGTTGTGAACGGGGCATGAAGTTAAGCCTTTCAAGCTGCAGCTTAACAGGCAAGCTACCATCACGCCTTATCACATACCTTAGCTATGCGTTTGATGCACGCGATTATCACATATTCAAAGTAGCTCTGCGGCGTGGACATTGGGAACCTATTACAACGTTTGTTGGAGAATGGTATTTGGGAAAGCTATGACTCGTGGAGCGCCTGTGCGGGCATATAGAAATGTTGTGTAACGGATCGACTGGACAGCAGGCATGTCAAAAAATAATTGGCTGGGAGCATATCCGGCTGCCCCAACCTCACCGCTTCCCATACGCGCCATCAACTCGCTGTGCCTCACCCTCGCAGCCCTTCCCTCCTGGCAAACCTTGTTTATATTATTATATTTTCTTTATTATGCGGGTCCATGGGCGCGTGCATCATGCGCGGTGAAGGAACCAGGTTAACCGACGCCCTTGGACTTTTCTTCGTATGTCAATGTTGTGAATCACGGCCCATCACTATTTTAGGATC
>Ga0302221_10001970_pt1 | contig 12993 bp, 4 predicted proteins | sample II_Palsa_E2_1_FD_193517 | JGI IMG/M metagenome (GOLD analysis project Ga0302221, IMG submission 193517) | Peat permafrost microbial communities from Stordalen Mire near Abisko, Sweden - II_Palsa_E2_1 | ecosystem: Environmental > Terrestrial > Soil > Palsa > Peat permafrost | place: Sweden... | reverse complement strand
TAAGTCCTCGTAAGTCTCTTTAATAATAAATTAATTAAATTATTATTTTAATCCTTTATTCTTTTAAGCCTAAGAAATAAAATTAATAATATTTTTAAATTTATAATATATAATTATATATAATAATAAATAAATTTATATTATAATAAATGAATTTTATTAAAAAAAAATTATATTAATAATTAAAAAAAAACTTTAAAATTATTTTATAAAATATATTTTATATAAAATAATAATAATATATATTATTAATTATTCTTTTATTAAAAACGGACTATTATACTTTTTGTACTTACTTGATCTTTTATACACACCCTTTTCCTGGAAACGGTATATCCCCCACGAACGATATAGAAGATCCTTGATGCAGGCTCTAACTAGTGCACTGGCAGGGGAACTTGCTCTCGTGGGAAGGCCCCACGACATGTGCTTGGCCTCCAGGATTCTCAATGAACGAGTATCTTGTTATTTTTAGAGATCTGATGGAGCGTCGCGGCTGATATCAGTGAGGCTCCCACCAAGCATTGTGCCTCAAGGTGTCAGAAAGTCTAGTCTAGTCTTAAGCCCTGATTTCCGCAATAGATCGAGTAGGCCCATGACATCCAAACTCCCTTCTTTCTTTAACTGATACCCAAGTTCACCTGTCACTTTTGTCACCAACCAAGATGCCTTCTTCAGAGTTTTCAGCTCAAGGCAGCCCGATGAGTGGTAGCTTACCTCCCATCGCAGTCATTGGGTTCTCCTTGCGATTTCCCGGTGATGCAGTTTCACCCGAATCGTTCTGGAAGATGTTATTGGCAGCTCGTTCTGCATCGACACCGTTTCCAAAAGACCGCTTGAACATCGAAGCACACTACCATCCTGAAAAGGCCAGGCTGAATGCGATTACTGTGACAGGAGGCCACTTCATCACAGGCGACATTGCCGAATTTGATGCTCCCTTCTTCTCCATAACAGCGCAAGAAGCAGAAGCATTAGATCCACAACAACGCCTCATCATAGAGACAGCATATCGAGCCTTGGAAAATGCAGGATTACCAATGCACAAGATCGCTGGCTCGAAGACTTCAGTGTTCTCTGGATCCTTCACTTTTGATTATACAATGCTCTCATTACGGGATTCGGAGGCACCACCGAAATATCAAGCAATGGGGACCTCAGCAACTATGCTTGCGAACCGCATCAGTTGGTTCTATGACTTGCATGGACCTAGCGTCAATCTTGACTCGGCTTGCTCAAGTAGTATGATGGCCATGGATATGGCGTGTCAGTCGATTTGGAATGGGGATTCTGAGATGGTAGGTTTTACCTTACTCTACCCAGCTTCTTTTCAGTAGCTAACACTGCAAACAGGGCATCGTTGGCGGTAGCAACTTAATCTACGCACCTGATTTCGTTCGGAGTCTCGACAACCTAGGCTTTCTCTCAGCAGACAATCGCTGTTTCAGCTTCGACCATCGTGCTAACGGCTACTCTCGTGGCGACGGTTTTGGTGTTGTTATCGTCAAGCCTCTCGCGGATGCTATTCGTGATGGCGACACGATCCGTGCCGTTATTCGTTCGACCAGTTCCAATCAGGACGGTAAGACACCTGGTATCACTCAACCAAGCCCTCAAGCGCAGGAGCAACTCATTCGCGATACTTACCGCAAGGCCGGACTTGATCTTGCTGCAACCCGGTACTTCGAGGCGCATGGTACCGGAACTCCTGTAGGAGATCCCATCGAGGCGCGCGCGATAGGTTCTGCATTCCGTGGACACAGCTCGCCCGAGTCTCCTGTGTATGTTGGTGCCGTGAAGTCAAACATTGGCCATCTAGAGGGTGCCAGTGGCATTGCAGGCATCATCAAGAGCATTATGGTCCTCGAGAAAGGCATAATACCGCCGAATGCCAATTTCGAGTCTCTCAATCCCAAGATTGATGCAGACTTCTTGAACCTTGTCTTCCCGACGGAGGCGATGCCCTGGCCAAATGACGCCCCGAGGAGAGCCTCGGTGAGCTCGTTCGGCTATGGAGGTTCCAACTGTCACGTTGTACTTGACGACGCCTACAACTTCTTGCGGATGCATGGGCTGCAGGGCAGGCATCGCACACGACCTCATCCGCCAAGTGTAGAGGAGTTGCGAAGCGCCGTCTTGAGCATTACTCCCAACAACATGTCCAACGGAGAAGCCCTGAACGGTGCTTCGACCGAAACCCATGATGGACACTTGAACGGCGGGATCAGTACGAATTCCAACCATACGAATGGCACCCACACCAATGGCAACTATAGAAATGGCGAGACGAATGAAACTGACATACGAATTAACGGGATGCCCAAGCTGAATGGCATTATTGCACAAATGAATGGTTCAGAAGCTTTCACAACCGTAAAAGAAGACGCAACCCTTCTAGTATGGTCCGCTCACGATGAGAGTGGCATTGGCCGCTTTGCGCAGAGCTACGAGGACCACTTCTCTTCCATGCGCATCCCAGACTCTGAAAAGACACAATATCTCAAGGACCTCGCATACACTCTTGCGGAAAGACGTACCTTGCTTGGATGGAAAGGATTCTCCGTTGTCTCCTCCATCGACGACTTGACTTCCTTGTCGAAAAATATGTCAGTCCCAGTACGGTCATTATCCACGCCAGGTGCATGCTTCGTCTTCACGGGTCAAGGCGCACAATGGTTCGCTATGGGACGGGAACTCATTGCCAAGTATCCAATATACGCCGCAGTGCTGTTGGATGCTAGCGAATACCTCAAGACTCTCGGGTGTTCATGGGACCTTTTCGGAGAAATGATAAAACCTAAGAGCGAGTCCAAGATCGACGATCCTGCTTTCAGCCAACCTTGCTGCACCGCTCTCCAGATCGCGCTCGTCGACCTCCTCGAAACCTTCGGAATCACACCTGTGGCTGTGATTGGTCACTCCTCAGGTGAGATCGCTGCCGCATATGCTGCGAAAGGGCTTTCTGCACAATCGGCTCTCAAAGTGTCTTATTACCGCGGTTTGTTGTCATCTGGGCTCTGTCGAAGCAGCGCAACCAAAGGAGCTATGCTGTCGGCAAACCTATCACCTGCTCAAGCTGGCGTCTACATCGAGCGGTCAAACGATGCCAATCCCGGTCTGAGACTCGACCTCGCCTGTATCAACAGTCCAAGCAATGTCACCATATCCGGGGACGCTGAGGCAGTCACTGCCTTGAAAGAAGAGCTTGACAACGAAGACATCTTTGCACGGAAGCTCAACGTCAATGTTGCATACCATTCCTTCCAAATGCAGGCAGTGGCTACCGAGTACGAAGCTTCCATTGCGCCGCTCGATATTCCGAGTGACAAAGGGAGAGTACCTGTTATGATAGCATCAACAGTAACAGGAGACTTCATCAACCCTGCTGAATTCTTGGATCCGAGATACTGGGTTAAAAACATGACCTCAACCGTTCGATTTGCTGAAGCGCTCGCCAAACTTTGCTCGCGATCGAAGTCAAAAAGGAGGAAGAAGCTTGATTTGGCTCACAGAAAAGAACTTTCGTTTCAGTTGCTGGTCGAAATTGGTCCGCACTCAGCACTCAAAGCCCCTTGCAAGGAAATTCTTGAAAGCCAGATCACATATGTCTCAGTTCTGACGAGAAATCAATCTGCAATCAAAACCCTGTTGACGGCAGTCGGACGGCTATATTGTTTAGGTCATCCATTGCGTCTTGCGGTGGTCAATGGCCTATCAACGGACATCAGATCAAAGACGAACACGTCAGCCCATATGTTGGTTGATCTACCGCAGTACCCATTCAACCATGGCCAGCCATTCTGGTTTGAAAGCCGCTTAAGCAAGAACTTCCGATTCCGAAAGCATGGGCGACATGATCTGCTCGGGATTCCTGACCTGGACTGGAATCCTTTTGCCGCAAAATGGAGGCATCTAGTGAAAGTCGCTGAGATGCCTTGGGTTGAGGATCATAAGGTAAGGCAAAATGCCGAACAACTCGTGATATGAGCTTATTTGATTGCCAGATCAATAACACTGTCTTGTATCCTGCGACTGGGATGCTCGTAATGGCCATCGAAGGTGTAAAACAGCTCGCCGAGCCTGAGCGGGAGATCATCGCTTTTACTATTCGGAATGCAACATTCAATTCGGCCATCAATGTTCCGACAGATGCTGCCGGCATGGAACTACAGCTCTTCATGACTCCGCAGAAGGATTCTGACGACCGTGATGGCGGGTCGTACGATTTCCAAGTTTGTTCCTACAAAGATGACAAATGGATTGAAAATTGTCGCGGAAGTATTCAAATCGAATATGAACCTCTGTCCCAAACGGCAGTCGATCAAGGAAAGGAGAGTGGCGAATGGCACGCTCTCCAGCGTGAACGCTATGCTGTGGCAGCTGGAAATTGTTCGTCGCAGGCCGATACCGATGTTTTGTACGACCACTTAAAGGGGTGTGGATATCAATACGGCCCAACGTTCCGTGCTCTCTCGGCTGCTGCTTACAACGGAGGTGAGGTGGTGGCAGATATCAAAGTCTTCCGTTGGTCAGAGCAAGAGACTGCAAATGTTGTCCAACCGCACACCGTCCATCCTGCAACATTTGATGCGATCTTCCAGATGATCCTGACGGCCTTGACCAAGGGCGGAACGGAGATGATGGCGACACAAGTTCCTTCGAGACTGACCCACGTCTGGATCTCTAACACGGGCCTAAATCACCCAGCTGCAAAGTCATTCAAAGCCTACTCTAAGTCTTCAACGGTTGGTCTGCGAAACACGACTTCCGATCTGGTGTTATTCGATAAGGATGTTTCCCGTGTTTTGCTGGAGCTTCGAGGCGGCGAAACCACGGCAATTGGCACACTCGCGTCCTCTGCACAGAGCAGCAACTCCGTGAGCAGAATTGTTCATCAGGTAGAGTGGAAGCCAGATCTCGAACTCCTCAACCATGACGAGATTCGGAAGTATTGCGTACCTGAGGGGCCGGATCCCGAAGAGGACGTCAAGTTCTATACGGACTGCGACTTCATTGTTACTGGCTTCTTGCTCAGAGTCGCCAAGGGCATCACCGACATGGACTACCAAAATCTGAAACCCCACTTGAAGATGTATGTTGACTGGGTAAGGCTCCAGAGAGATAAGTTCGATTCAGGCGAGCTTGCCTTCAGCGATCCGAAGAACAAGGCTCTTCTGGAGGACGAGTCCTATTTCTGGGCAACGGTGGATCGTATTGAAAACCACAACATGCAGGGTAAGATGTTCGCGACTGTTGGTCGCAATCTGCTCGGATGTCTGCGAGGAGAGGTCGATTTCCTGGATCTTCTTTTCGGAGGTACGCTTGCGAAGGATCATTATACGGAATCGGTAAGGAAACACTCTTAGCTTTTCGTGTCCTAGAATCGTTTGCTAACGTTACACTAGTGGGAAAATGCCCCTGGTGTCAAGCACTTCCAAACCGTTTTGGACGCACTTGCCCACAAGAATCCGAACATGCGTTTCCTTGAAGTCGGTGCCGGCACCGGTGGCATGACCGTTCAGATGCTCAAAACACTGGGTGGTGGCCGAGGGAATGATGTTCCAAGCATGCCGCGCTACTCGCTTTATAATTTCACGGACATCTCTCGATCCTTCTTCGGCCAAGCCCAGGAGACATTCGGCAAATACAAACGGCTTGACTTCAATGCATTAAACATCGAAGAAGATCCTGAGAAACAAGGATTTGAATGTGGAACGTACGACATTATCGTTGCCGCAGCAGTTCTCCATGCCACAACAGATTTGATCAAGACGCTCAAGAACGTGCGAAAGCTCTTGAAACCTGGTGGCAAGCTGTGCTTGTCGGAGCTGACCAAGCCCAACCTTTTCAGAACTGCATTTGTCTTCGGTCAACTAGAAGGATGGTGGCTGAGTACCGAGCCATACCGGAAGTATGGACCGTGTGTTAACGATGAGAAATGGGGAGAGCTCCTGCTCGAAACTGGCTTTTCTGGCCTCGACCTTGTGTTGCACGACTTCCAGGACGAAAACCACTGTCACGAAGGCGGCTTCATCATTTCTACCGCGGTGGGAGGGGAATCAAAGTCCGGGAGGCGCAGTTCCGAGCTGCGAATAGTTGTGGATGATAAGAGCGAGGCACAGAAGCAGTTTGCGCAAGAGCTTGTCGAGCAACTGACTCCCACGGTTGAGGTAGCAGCTTTCATTGAAACGATTGAGTCACTCGCTCGGAGCGGGTCTGGCAGTGACCAGACCATTGTCTCTCTGCTGGAGCTTGAGCAACCTCTTCTTTACCATCTCAACGCTGAATCTTTCTCGCCAATCCATGACCTCTTCGTCATTGCCAAAAGTGTCGTCTGGGTAACAGGCGGTGGAGGATCTCATCCACTACCAGAATTTCACTTGGTTGACGGATTCTCTCGTGTCTTCATGAGCGAAGATGAGAGACGCCATGTCACTACTCTCGCGCTCGACCGCGCTGGCGATGACCCCATCCGACAGATTCAATGGACGGTCAAAACGCTCGAGGCTGTGATGGCGTCCCAATCGGGAAAGGTAGAGACAGAATACACAGTTTTCGATGATCGTCCTCAAATTGGGCGCATCGTTGACTCCCAGCCTCTGAACGAGCACGTTCATGAGTTGTCACTACCCCAGCAGAGGAAGGAGCTGCCGTTCGAGTCTGGTCCGCCTCTGAAACTGGATGTTGAGACCCCAGGGCTTCTGGACAGTCTACGCTTTGTTGAAGACAAAGCCGCGGCGCAGCCACTGCAGGCGCATGAAGTGGAGATCGAGATTTATGCCGCCGGTTTGAGTTTTAAGGATGTTCTCATCGCGCTGGGCCGCATCCAACAGACGGAGATTTCTGGCGAATGTGCTGGCATAGTCCACCGCGTGGGCTCAGAGGTGGTGCAGTTCCAACCAGGTGATCGCGTGTTGACGTGCATCATCGGCGCCATTGCAACATTTGCACGAGTTGATGCCAAAGGAGTCATCAAATTGCCGGACAGCATGTCGTACATCGATGCTGCCGCGATCCCCATCAGTCACGTTACCGCATGGCATTCCTTGCATGAAGTGGCCAGACTTCGCCGCGGTGAAACAGTCCTCATTCATTCCGCCGCGGGTGGCACTGGGCAAGCTGCAATTCAGGTAGCTCAATATATTGGTGCCGAGATCATAGCCACCGTGGGCTCCGATATGAAAAAGCAGCAGCTCATCGAGATGTACGGTATCCCAAGCGAGCGCATCTTCGAGAGTCGTGATCTGTCATTCGCCAAAGGGGCCATGCGAACAACCGGCGGTAAGGGCGTGGACGTGGTTCTGAACTCGCTCTCTGGCGACGGACTCGTCGCCTCATGGGAGTGCATTGCTCCATACGGCCGCTTCCTCGAGATTGGCAAGAAAGACATATACGGCCATAAAAAGCTGCCGATGTACTCGTTCGCCAGGAATGTTTCTTTCTGCGCAGTCGATGCCGCGGCCATGAGCTTGGAACGCCCCGACATGTCCATCGCATATTTGCACACGGTCCTTCGCATGATCCAAGAGGGCAAGCTGTTCCCAAGTCAGCCCCTTCACGTGTACGGTATTGATGAGGTTGTCGCCGCGCTACGCTTCTTGCAAAGCGGAAAGAGCACAGGTAAAATCGTCATAGATATGCATAAGGATGGTGCCGGTCCTGTCCCTGTGAGTATATTTAAAGTGTTCTTGCCCCAAGGTCAAATTGCAATGCTAACTTGCCTCCACCAGACTGTCCTCGACACTCGCCCGACCTACAGCTTTGATGCAAACGCGACCTACATCGTCGCTGGCGGTCTGGGTGGTCTCGGACGGAGCATCCTCACCTGGCTCGTCGACCGCGGCGCACGCTACATCGTCGTGCTCTCGCGTTCCGGCGCCGCTGCTCCCATCGCCCAAGAACTCATCACCACCCTCCACCAACGCGGTGCCAACATCTCTGCCGTACCTTGCAACGTAGGTGACCGCAACGCACTCGCCGCCACGCTGGGCAACATCAGCCGCACCATGGCCCCCATCAAAGGCTGCATCACCGGCGCCATGGTCCTCAAAGACGCGGCCTTCGACACTCTCACCTACACCGACTGGGCAACAACGTTCTCCCCAAAAGTCGACGGTAGCCGCAACCTGCACGAGCTCCTACCGCAAGACCTCGATTTCTTTATCATGCTCTCTTCCCTCTCCGGCGTCTGGGGCTCCAAAGGCCAAGCAAACTACGCCGCCGGAAACACCTATCAAGACGCCCTCGCGCGCGCCCGCGTCGCCGCTGGGCAAAAAGCTACCGCAATTGATATTGGCATCATGCTGGATGTCGGCGCCGTAAGCGAGCACGCACAACTCCGAGCCCATTTCGCCGCGAAGAACTTCTTTCGCAACGTCGAAGAAGGCGATCTCATAGCACTGCTCGACTACTACTGTGACCCGCGCCGGGACATCTCCACGCCCACTGCTGCACAGGTCCTCCTCGGCGCCAGCATTCCTAACAAGTACTTCCAGGACCGGATCGATCGCAACGAAAACATCGCCGCCGAAGCCTACTGGCTGAATCGCCCACTTTTCAACCACCTTGCGCGTAGCGACAACCTCGACGAATACCTCAGTGGCTCGGAATCTAGCGGGCAGGACTTTGCCGCGGTGTTCGCGGGGACGAGTTCGCTCGAAGAGGCAGCTGCGGCGGTCACGACGGCGCTGGTCAAAAAGCTGTCCACGACGCTGTTCATTCCCGAAGAGGCGATTGACGCGAACAAGTCGACATTGGAATATGGTTTGGACTCGCTGGTGGCGGTGGAGTTGAGGAACTGGTTTGCGAAGAACGTGCAGGCAGATGTGGCGATTTTTGATATTCTGGGTGGCTCCACGATCAAGGCGTTGGGGGCGACTGTGGCAAGTAAGAGTCAATTTAGGAGGGCGGATTGGAGGGATTGAGGAGGACGGACACCTTCCTCAAGATGTCCAAGAGCTCTTCTGGTTTGTTGTTAACATAGAATGTTAGATCTTCCACGTGCTGATCGAAATGCTTATCAATATAGAACCATGTTCAGGAGTGGTCACGACTCACTAATCACTATGACGAGCAGACTAGCAGTAATCTTTCGGTTTCTCTTAGTAGGGGAGAAGCCTTAAAAGAAGCCCATTCCAAAAGAGCAGCCGACCCTACCATATCAAGCCGCTTAATTACTCAAGACCAAGAAGCGTCCGGTGTGGTACAGATATAGGAGAGGTTCTTAACATGCGGTCGTGGGGTCATGCCGCTGTGCAGTCGTGCATTTATGTCGTCGTGAAGTTGTGCAGACGCGTCGTGTAATTTTTGCGGTGAGGATTTAATCGCGAGGTTTACGGAAGGCGATAAGTACGGCAGGATTTTAGGCGGTAAAGGGCCAGAACGCAAAAACCGAAAATCCAAAAATCGAAAATCTATAATTTACTAAAGTACTTTGATTTACCCGCCACCTACACCTAAAATTTAAGTAGCTTTTTAAATTAATTCAACTTAAAGTTCTCTGAAAATAAATCTAAAAATAATCTATTAACTTAATTATTTAAAATTAATTTAATTCGCTTAAAAATTATATAATATTCACTTTATCGCTTAAGCTCTATTAAAATCCATCTAAAATATCTCCTTCTTCGTCACTCTCGTCTTTTTTATTTTTATTTATCTCTTTTTTATTAATTAACTCCTCTTTAAATATATTTTCAAGATATTGATTTAATCGAAAAATCTCCTGCCGCTAGCGTTTAGTCTTTTTTTATATTATTATTTAATATATATCGTCCCGAGGAGGTTTAATATTATAGTCTTCTAGTGAAAAACTAGTCTCCTTCTCGAATATACGAAGCGCTGTCTATAGAAGTACTGTAATACCTCCTTGAATAATTATTGGCGAAGGGGAAGAAAGGAGGAGGGGCTTTAAATACTCCGGAGGAGACTAGCTTACCGGCGTGGACCTTTGGATAATTTAGACGGGCGTCACAACAGGAGCTTAGTGTTACGAATCACTATTGAGGCCTGAGGCTCGGGCATGAGAGACGTCATGTCACAGAGAATCCAATGGTATGTGACGAGGTTATATAAAGGTCATGTAATGGATCCTGGTGGATCCGCTTACGCGAAATAAGGATCCATGGGATCCAGGACTTCTTGGGGATCCAGTATAATATAAAGGACTATATAGGGAAGCTATATTCCTAGATAAATAAAAGTTTTATACTTAATTTAAATAATATTTTTTATATATTTATAATTATATAATACTTTAGAATATTATTTAATAATATTTACTGGATTTATTAAGACTTTTTATTTAAGATTCCCTAAATCCTTAATATATTAAAATTTATTTTTATTATAATAATCTATAAATATTATATTTTAAATATTTTTATATTATAATATTAAATTAAGATAAATTAATTATATTTATTAAAAAAAATAATAATAAAAAAAAGATTATATAAGAATAAGAAATATTTATTCCAAAAGAGAATTTTATTTCTAGAGATCTTAAGATTAAATTATTTAATAAATTTAAGAGAAATTAATTTAAGCTAGACTTATTCTTAATCTAATATAAATTTTATATAATCTTTAATAAATATAAATTTAAAATAAAGATTTAATAAATTTTATAAATTATTATTATATTATAAAAAAATATTTTTAATTAAATTAATTTTTTTTTAATTAATTATATAAAATATAAAAATAAATAAAAATAATATATTATTATTATAAAAAATAATATTATTAAGTATTTTTATATTATAAAAGAATTTAATAAAAAAATATAATAAATATTTAGAGATATTAAGAAGAAAATTATAATAAAATAAAATCTTAAATATTTTAAGTAAAAGAATTTAATAATAATTTATATAATAAATTTTTAATAATTAATAATAAAAATCCAGTAAAATAAAATAATATTATAATATTAATTTTATATTAATCTTAAGGATAAAGTTAAGGATAAAATAACTAGATCTAAAAAACTAGATAATTTATAAAAATTTATTATATTAATAATTAAGATTAATAATTAAATATATAAATATAGTTTTAAAAAATAAAAATAATATTTATAGAAATATAAAAAAAAAAAATTCCGAATAAATATTATTTATTTATAAAACTAGATATTATTATTTAAGTAATAAAAAAAAAAAAATTTAAAAAAAAAATATAAAAATAATAAGAGAAAAAATTATATTTTAAATATAGATTATTAAAATATATAATAAGATTTTATTAAAAGAATAAAATATTATTAAAAAAAAATTAACTTTATATTATAAATAAAAATAAGAATTATAATTTATTAAAAATATATATAATTAATTAAATAAAAAAATATTTAAAAATTTATAAGATATTAAAATATAATTAATAATATTAATAATAATTATTAAATATTTTAAAAAAATATTTAAAAGAAAAATATATATATATCTAGATTAATAATATTAGTGAGTCTAGTAGGACAATAAAATTAAATATAAATAAAGAAAGATTATTGGTATTAGGATAATGACCGGAAATTATATAAATAAGAATATTATTTATATAGTCCGACGGATAATTATAAATAAAAGAGGTATAGGAAATGATTTAGAGAAAAGTATTTCCAAGAAATAATAATATTAAAAAATAAATATTAATCTTATAAAATAATAAATTAAATATTAAATAAAGAGAGTTAGATAAAGTCTTTATTAAAGGATTTAATTAAAAAATATAATAAAAAGTAATATTTTAAAATTATTAATAAATAAAATAAAGAAAAATTAATAATAACTAGATATATATATTATTTTTATTTAATCTAGAATTTATATTTAAATAAAAAAAATCTAATAATAAAGAAATATAGGAGTTATTAATTTAGGAATAAAATTAAAGATTATAAATAAATATAAAAAACGATATTTAATTCTTTTATAAATTATATTCTCTTGAAATAATCTATAAATTTAAAGTTAAATAAATTTATAAAATATAAATAATAAAATTATTTAAAAAAGTATTTAAATAATAAATTAATATATTCTAAAAATATTAAGAAATAATTAATATAAAAAAATAATAATTTATTATAATAATTATTATAAAAATAATTAAATAAAGTAATAAAATATAAATTATAATTAATTTAGGAATCACGGGAAATTTTATATTATAAGAAATAATATTATAATTAAAGCTAGAAACTAGAATTAAATATTATTTCTATAAATTAAAAATAATTAATAAAGAGTTTATTAACGGGGAATCTAGAATAATAAAAATAAAAATAATAAAAATTATATTTAAAATATCTAAAAAATATTTAAAATATATTATCTTTAATATTATATTTATTAGACGATATAAGATTATTTTAAAAATATTTTAAATTTAATATTATAATCCTAATATTAATTAAAAATAAAATATATTATTATAAAATAAATATTTTAAAAAATATTTATTTATATAAAAAAAAAAATAAGATTAATTTCTTTATAAAATCCTAAAGAAATATATATTATTTCTTAAATAAAATTAGGATATTTACTAGAAAAAAAACAAGATTTATTTTTAAAGTAAATATTAAAAGAATATAATAAATTTATAAAATTATTTAAAAAAAAAAATATTAAGATTTTATTTTAATATAAATAATAAAATTATAAAATATTATTAAAGAATAAAAAAAATTTTTTTTTTTTATTAATTTATTAAATATCGAAAGCCGACTTTAAAATATTAAAAAAATATATTAATAAGAATCTAAAGAAGAAATTTATTAAATTATTAAATTTACCAGCAAGAAATCCGGTATTATTTATATTAAAAAAAAAAAAAAATTTATATTAATTATTAAAAATTAAATATAATTATTATTAAAGATTATTATATATTATTATTTATAAATAAATTATAAAATAAACTTAGTAAAATAATAATATTTATTAAATTAAACTTATATAAAATATATAATTTTATTTATATAAA
>Ga0302221_10001969_pt1 | contig 12994 bp, 5 predicted proteins | sample II_Palsa_E2_1_FD_193517 | JGI IMG/M metagenome (GOLD analysis project Ga0302221, IMG submission 193517) | Peat permafrost microbial communities from Stordalen Mire near Abisko, Sweden - II_Palsa_E2_1 | ecosystem: Environmental > Terrestrial > Soil > Palsa > Peat permafrost | place: Sweden... | reverse complement strand
TAATAAAGATATTATTATATTTAAAGTATAAAAATTATTATTTAATTATTTAAGAATCATTAATACTTAAATATTAAAAAAACTTATATTTTAACTAATAATTATACTAAATATCTTATTTTAATTACTAGACTTACTTTTATAAATAAGTACGTCCATTATTAAATTAAAAGTTCTTAATTTTTTATTTAAGAGCTTAAGAGATATTTTAATAGATTTTTTAAATTAAAACTAAATAATTTAATTATTATTAATATGATTAAGACGAAATTAAAATTAATAATAATTAATATAATCTATTATTATATAAAAATTAATTTACTTAATTCACTTAATATTTGCGGTTATTAAAAATCGCTAAATTTCTATTAGTCTGGTTTAAAGAATTAAAGAATTTAGTATTTAGGCTAAATTTAAGTATTTGAAATAAGGAGTATTTACTTTGAAATCAAGTTAATTAATTTATAATAATAAGTATTGATTTATAAGTATTTATAATAATTAATAAGTATTACGTGCGTACTAGTAATTTTGATTTAAAATCAATTATCGATTATAGTGATTTAAATCCATAACTAACGAATATATAAGGGACTAGAATTCCTGTATAAATAAAAAATTAAGCTTTCGATAACTTTTTATTCTTTTAAATCCAAGGACTTTAAAAACTTACTTTTTTTATATTTAATTAATTCGACTTAGTTATAATATAATATCTTTATCGATATCCTTAAAATATAATAAATAATATTAATATTTAATAATATTTTAGTTTTAGAAACTTTTTAAAATTAAATAAAACTATAATATTTATAATAATTTTTTTAAATATTAATATTATTATTTTAAAAGTATTAAATATATAATTAAAATTATTAATAATTATAAAAAAAATTTAATATTTTATAAAAATTATTAAATATATTAAATAATATATAATTTTAAAATTATATATTATAAAAATACTTTAAATTTTATAAATAGATTTAATAAATATTTTAATTATTTTAAAGATTTTATTAATATAATATAATTTTTGATTTTTTAAAATAAATTTAAAAAAAACTTTTATAATTATAATTAAAATAATAATTTAAATTATTAAAAAAATAAATTTTAAAAAAAATTTAATATTTAATATTTTTATTATAGTTTAAAAAAAATATTTATTTTATAAAAAATAAAAAAGATTTTATATAAATTATTTTAAAAAAAAACTAGAATATTAAAATATACTTTAAAGATATTATTATTATTATTAATATAATAAAAGTATTTTTAATAATATTATTTTTAATTAAAGAATAATATTTATTAGTTATTTCTAGTTTATTTTTTATTATTATTTAATATATAAATAATATTTAAATATATTATTTTATTATTTATAAATTAATAAATAAATAAATAAAATAAAACTAAACTTTTAAATATTATTTAAAAAATTATTATAATTTTTAAAAAAAATAATTAATTTAAAAAATAATTTTTTATTAAATTTATATATAATAATTTAAAATATTAAATTTTATAATCTATATTATTTAAAGTATATTATAATTATTATTTAAAACTTTTATAAAATTTTAAAAATAAGATTAAAAAAAATATTAGCTATATATAAAAGATTAGAATTTTTTTTTTAAAAGTATAAAATTTATTAAAATTTTTAAAATTATATATAAAATAATCGAGAAACTTATTATAATAAATATTAGTTAATAAAATATTATTTTAAAAAAAATTAGATTATATTATTAATTAAAAATCTTAAATTAAAATTAAAAAAATTTATATTTAAATTTATTAATTTATTTAAAATCTTTAAATATATTAATAAATTTATATATAAATTAAATCTTTTAAATTTATATAATAAATTATATTTAATTTTTTATAATTTTTTTTTTAAAGAATATATAATAAAAAAGAATTAAAATCTTAATTTATATTTTATTAAAAAATTTCTAAAACTTATAAATAATAAAAAAGAATAAAAATAAAAAATAAAAAATATTATTAATTATAAATAAAATAATAAAAGTAAAGAATATTAATATTTAATTAAATAAAAGTTTTAACTAAATAATTATAATATTTAATATTTAATTTTTTATTTTATTTTAAAAATATTTAAGATTTTTTAAAATTATATAATAAAAAAATATAAATTAATATTAATAAAAACTTTATAATATTTATTAAAGATATTAGATAATTTAAATTAATTAAAATAAAAAGATATTTTTTTTAAAAAAAAAACTTAATTAATCAAAAGGATTATAAATAATAATTAAAATATTTTTTTTTTAGAATTTTTTAGAATTTTATTAAAGTTTATTAAAATTATATTTATATTTTAAAAGAATAATAAAAAAATTTAATTTTTATTATAAATAACTTTATTATAAATATTTTAAAATAAAAATAATTTTTAAATTTAATAAATAAATTTTTTTAAAAATAAAAATATTAAATATTAAATATTTTTAAACATTAATAAAATATTAAATAATCTTTTCCGGAATAAATTTTTTTAAATTAAATATAAATTTATATTATAATAATATTAAAGAATAATAGTTTAAAAAAAAAATTTATAATAATTATATAATATTTATAAAATATTTTAATTTTTATAATTAATTCTTTAATTATTATTAATATTATATTTTTTATATTTTTTATATTAATAATATTTAAATCTTTAAACTTTAATATAATATTAATTATTAATATTATATTTATATTATATATAGTTTTAAACTTTTTTAAAAAATATTAAAATAAATATTTTAAAGAATAAAAAAAATTTATCTTTAAAATAATTTTTTATAAATTAAAATTATTTATAATATTAATTATATAATATAAAAAATCGACTAATTTTTATTTTAATTTCTAAATATTTTAATTTTATTATTAAGTCTTTTTATTAATATTATTATTTTAATATTTAAAAAAATTATTAAAGATTTTGATATTATTTTTTTAAATTTAATATTATTTTTAAAAAAAGTAAAAAATTTAATATTTTTATATTAACTTAAAAAAATATTAAAAATTTTTCGAAAATCTCTAAAAAATTAAAATTAAAAAAAAATCTTTAAAGATTTTTAAAAAAAAAATTAATTTTTTTATATTTTATATTATTAATAATATATTTTTTATAGTTTTTTTTTATTAGATTTAATAATATATTTAAACTCGAGTTTAATAAAAAAAAAATTAAAATATTTAAAATATTAATTAATTTTTAAAAAAAATAATAATAAAATTTATATATTATTTTTTAATAATAATAAATTAATAAAATATTTTTATTTTAAAAATTAAAAAAATTAATTAAATTAATTAAAAAAAACTTCGAAAAAAAACAAAAAATAAATTTAGATAAAATAATAATATAATATATAATATTATTAATTTAAAAAAAAATTATATTATAAAAAAAGACATAATCTTTAAATAATAATAACGAGACTTCGTGATTAATTACTTTTAGAATCTATATTAATTCTTTTTTATATATAAACGCGATATATTAATATTATTTTTTATTATTTTTAAAAAATAATTTTTGATTTTTTAAAATATTTAAAAAATTTATATAATATTTTAATATAAAGTTTTTTAAATTAATAAAAATAAATTATATATAAATTTTATTTATAATATTATAATTATTAATTTATTTTTAATAAATTATTTTTAATAAATTATTTTTAATAAATTATTTTTATATAAACTAATAATTATTAAACGCGATTTACCGAAAATATAAATATAATTAATAATTTAATTATTATTATAATATATATTTTTTTTTAATATATTAAATATTTATTTTATATTATAAAAATAATTATTAATAAAAAATAATAAAATCTTAAAAATAATTTTTTTAAAAAAAATATAATTATAATATATATAAATTAATAAATATAATAATATATAACTAATTTATTATTATATAAATTATTTTTAAATATTTATATTTTTTTGCTTATCCGAATTAATTATAAATTTATTATATTATATTTTATATATTTTATTAAATAAATATAAAGAATTTATATAATAACTATATATATATAATTTAATTTTTTTTAAAAAAGATTAAAAATTAGTTTTATATTAAATTTATTAAATTTATAATTTATTAATTTTTTTAATTTATTATTTATTAATTAAATATTTTATAATATTTTTTTATTTTTTTTATATTTAATTAATTTAATTTAATTATAATATAATATTTTTATTAATATCTTTAAAATTTAATAAATATTTAAAAAATTAATTAAAAAAAAATTTCTTTTATTAATATAATTATTATATTTTAAATATATTAATAAAAATTTTTTTAAATTTTTTAAAATATAAAATAATTATTAAAAAAAAATTTATTAAGTTTTATATTTAAATAAAATATTTTAAAATAAATTATTATTTATTTTATAAATTAATAAAATAAATATAAATCTTTAATATTATTTTATAAAATAAAAAAATTAAAAAATATTTTATATTAATATTTTATAAATAATATATAAAGTTTATTATATATTAATTTAAATAAATATAAAAAAATAAATATTTTATTTATTTAAAAATATAAAATAATTAATTAATAAATAATAAATTAAAAAAATCAATAAGTTATAAATTTAATAAATTTAATATAAAATTAATCTTTAATCTTTTTAAAAAAGTCAAGAAAATATTTATTATATATATATAGTCGTCACGTAAGTTCTTTATATTTATTTAATAAAATATATAAAAAATAATATAATTAATTTATAATTAATCCGAATAAGTAAAAAAGTATAGATACTTAAAAGTAATCTACGCAATGGATGAGTTGGTCACGTGTTATTATACCTGTTAGCTTATATATATTATAATAAATAATATAATTAAATAAAAAAATATAAATATTTAAAAATACTTTATTAATAAAATTTAATTTATATTATTAATAAATAAATTATATAATTTTTTATATAATAATTTATATATATTATATATTTTAAAAAATAATAATAAAGAATTTTTTTTAATTTTTTATAAAAGTGATTTATAATATTATTATCCGATAATAATATTATAATAAAGCAGTCGATAGGATTTAAGTCCCTCTTTATTGTTTTATAATAGCATGTGCCTCCCTGCTAGCCTGTACGCTAATGAGGCCGGGTAAATCAAAAAACAAGTCCAAAATAGTTTTGTATATTATTGCTCGATCGTTACGTTAGAAGATACAATCCTAGTGACCTCATGCTTCTCATTCAATCCTCTAAATTCCCTATAGGGGCACTGGGATTAGTCTGTAGACCTAAGCCTATGCTATACGAATGATAACGGAGTTCTTGCTATAAGTATTAGTAATCTTATGTTCCATTTCTATATACTAATGCGTTTGATAGTGCCAAGCGTGCGTAAACTCCTACCTACATTGCTCGATGATGAAGATGCTTCTTTTGAAAATGATAGTGATAGTGGCTATCAAGGCTCTTGCGACGGTTACCTTATCGGTGCCGATGGGAATGGGTTTCCGACCTTAGTTTGCAACTGCTGGACGGGAAATATTAAAAAGGCCCCCCCCCTTTCCTTAAAACGGCCCCCCCTAAATTTTTTAAAAAGGCCCCCCCTCCAAAACTGCCCGGGACTATTACTATTATACGAAAATATAATTAATTAATATATCACTTAAGTGAAAATCAAAAATTCGACTTGGAAGGTAGTAATTTTTAAATTTTAAAGTTTTTTGCACGTGACTTAACTCGAGTTATTAAAATATATTATAAAAAGAAATATAAAATATTAAAAAAAACTTAAAAGAAATAAATAACTTAAAGTAAAGCTATATTATACGCGCTTTTATTTTTTTTATAAAAAAAACCAGATCACGTGCACGTGACTATTTCAGGTCTAGGTCACGTGACTATAATCCAAAAAATCCAAAAAATCAAAATTTTACCACCTTCCCGTTCGATTTAAATATTTTTAATTAAATGGGATATTAATTAAATATATCCTCGTATAATAGTAACAGTCTCGGGCCAATTTGGGGGGGGGGCCTTTTTAAAATTTTGAGGGGGGGCCGGAATAAAGGAAGGGGGGGGGGCTTTTTAATATTTCCCCTGCTGGACGGCTGATGGAAGGATGGCTTTGTCTGCCGCTGAATTAAATAAGTCGCAAGCCATTTTTTGCAGTCAATACTTGCTAAGTATCTTTTTTGTGAAGACTATTGTATTGCGCACGTTGCTCCATATGGAATTACCTGCAATGGTGCTGGTCAATCATGTTTGGCAGATGGTAGTGGGTGTTTTAGTTAAGTGTTACAAACCGCGTGACCTAAGGGACCTTAGGCTCAGCACTCTAACAGTGGTAGGAGAACCCTTGTGGAAGACTTCCTTATATGCTTACAGGGTCATGTATTGGGCCACTGTTCGGTGTAGACGATTGATTGATTGATTGATTGATTGATTTATTCATACCCGGTCCCAGCTGTCCGTACGACTGCTATGCCGGAGTAGCCCAGTTTTAGCACTAGTTGCCGAGCTGCGTCTACCGTAATAAACGTACCTCACTTCATCACCCGGAAGTGACCAGCAACCTCCTCTACTGAGCGGACTGGTTCCCATCTACGTCTATATGCATATCCGTATCAAGGAGTCTTTGTATCTTTTTTATGTGTATAGCTTATTGGCAGCCGCTTCTACTGTCCTTCTTGTGTCATTAGTACCTTCAGTCTCCCCCTGCTACCGCTAAACATTCATTCAACTCCCCCGCTTCCATAAATCTTTAAATTCGTGACTTCTCCAAAACCCATCATCATAGTGTCCTCAAAGTAAAGTGCAAATACGGACCAAATATTCGCAAATCTAGATGGTTGAGTGCATGCCGGTTCATGCGTTAACCTGTTCTGTGTATAGTGATTCTTCTGTAATGCTAACAGTTCTATCGGGAAACGTAGACGGCTCGTGTGGGCAAGGCACTCGTAGTCTGCAGTGGCGCCAAGAGAGGCGTGGAGGAGCGCATCGTAGCTTCTGTTCTGTATATAGTGATAGAGTTGCTGTACACAAGATCGAGATTGTGGCGACATTATCGGGGGGAAGACTAATCGACTAATAGTGTGGGTCGAGAGGATAGTTCTTACTTTTAAGATTTATTAAAACAGCGTTTTGTAATACGTCCAAATCGTAGGTTTTAGAAGAACATACTAACTATTGTGACAAAATGGATAAAGCAGCCAAATTCGAGAACAGCGCAAAACGGAACAACGAGAACTGCATTGCTAAAGTATACGCTGTGGGAAGAGAAGTGGACAGCAGATGCAAACAAGCAATAATCGTCACTGAACTAACATCTGAAGCTATTTCTGTCTCAAATTCAGCCACGTATTTACTCGTGCCGCCTATATGTTATAATTCTGTATAAGTGGATCATTCAAGATCCCGGAGATTCTGATTAAGTAAGTAGATCGAGGCGCTGGCGGGAAGGACTCACGAGCAGACTTATGAGAGGCAAGAGCAGTTATCAACGTAACAACCTAAACACTCCCACCTTGCAATGTCTGTGCCGTAGTCTGGCAATCAATAGGTGAGCCAACTGAAGTCGGAGTTAGAGATATGGGGAACGTCTAGACAAGAGGCATTCCGGCATTAGGTCGCTTGGCTTTGATACTGTGAGCGTGCTTGGTTGAAGCCTAAAAGCCTTCTTGCAGAGCTGGGGAAGGAGAAGAGCCCTTGGTGCTTGACTAGGCAGGACGAAGTGCACCGTTACCAGATCAATATAGCACTCTCCATCCTTAAGTACATATTTACAGATACCGTCAAAACAGCGCAGAATCAGGAAATAAGAACATAGTCAGCAATCCAATTCACTTTATCAACCGCATCTATATCCTCTCTTGGAGAACCCTTCGCAGAGAAGCGTGCGACGACGAGCTTGCTTGCAGATTATCAATCTTATGCCCTTCATTATTACTAGGTAAATTATGCGGGACACGAGGACACTAGTCTACGTAATGTATGAAGGTGAGGGAGAGAGGTGGGGATCGTGACGAGGCATAGAAAGAGTAAGACACGAAAACGCTGTGATTGGAAGATGGAGAAAAGGGGAGCGGATTCCTAAGCGAGGCGCAGAACCGAGCTTTATGTCAGCCTCGCGTAACTGGCCGGCCGCCTTTGTCACAAGCTCCTTAATGGCCACTTTCCAATTTTTCTAGTTTTTGTGATCATAACTAACTGTCGGTCCACCAGTAACGCGTAGCAATCGTCACGTTTTCGTAGAACTGCTAAGTGCGTAAAAATGGTGGTTTTGATTGTTAAGGTGGAGGAAGGGTAGTCAAGCGTTGATATATCCATTCCTCGTGGTCTGACTAAGCCTAATCGGGACTAGATACAGCAAACTGCTCGCACTTGCTCACGTGTGCACGTGAGCCTGTAAAGCAGTCAAGCTGCAGTACAGCAAGCAGTTATACCGACACTAACTTATCATTCTTGGCAAATTAAATATTATTTTCTCGTAGAATTATATATATCCAAAAATATAAACTTTAATTCCAGAATAAATAAGGTAGTGGGCTATAGTGATAAAATGGAAGTAGGTATTGTGAGAGTTTTAACGAGGCCTGTGTGAGGCCGATAGTTATGTGGATCTTGTGAAGTGAAAAAGAAACGAGACAGAGAATCAGCATAAGCATGAGGGAAGCTGGAATTGAAGGATTGGAGACAGAATACGGATATGAACCGTGAAGAGCAAACCATGAGTAGTAACGAGGAACAGCTCTTTTATCGTAACTTCATTATCCTACAGTTCATAGTACCACAACGTCAGTACTATGCAGAGGACCATCGGTACAAGGCTCGTCAACAATTTCGTCAAGGCATTACCCTGCCTCTCAGGATTTTTGGCTATTCCCAAGTTAAACTTCTTCTGGGTCTTCGACGCAATCGGCTTTTTTGGGGGCAGATGTCCGTGCAGAACAGCAGTAGCATTCATCGAAATTTGTTGCGAGTCTCCCTTTCCCTCCAGGCGTTCTTTTTGTGCGTCCACGAGCTTGTCCAGATCAAGGACTACCTCAACCATGAAGGAAAATATGCGCTTTGCTTCGGCTACGATATGTTCCTTTTCGCCACAGCTGAGAAGAGCTTCTGCCTCCACGAATCGCTTCTTGAACTCGACTTTGATGTCCTCACCATCCTCCTCTCCAGGAAAGTGGAAGAATTGCAATCCCGGCCTTGTCCTCGAAATGTCGTTCTCGGACCGAGATGTAGAAAGAATAGAGGATCGGCTCACAGCATGCTCGTCCAACTCGGATTGATTGCTTCGCCATGGGCGGGTGAAGTTTTCAAGAATAGGACAGGAGGATGCAGGTGAAGGGCCAAGGTTCCAGAAACCAGCCCCTTCTCCACCAGCTTCCGCCAATATAGCTCTAAGGTATCGCCCACCGGAAAAGAGCGCCATATAGAATACCCAAGCATAAGCCAATATAATATGGGGATTCAACTGCACAGCCTTTCTAGTATGAGTGATAAATTCTGCCAGCTTGCCATTTCTCGATATCGTGTCCAATTGGTCTTGAAACTCTGACTCTGATAAACTGGTAAGGTCCCTTATATCAGCTCTCAGGTAATGAGAACGTAGGAGTCCGGGCAAGCGCAGGTGAAAGAGCATGGAGTGTATCCGCGGGCAGAGCCTGGGCCCGCGTGCCACTGGCTTTGCTCGGACGTCCGTTGCACCTGGCACACATTTCGAATGTTGCACAAATAACTTCCCGCGATCGCTGTCCAATGCTATTCTCTGGTCGGGGGTTGTTGACAAGTTGGGCGAGTCAAGGATGGCTTGCCATAATGATTCGAAGGTTATGTACATAGGCGCAATGTGCAACAGGCCATAGGCGTAGAAAGATGGACTTGAAGTGTAGGGAGGAAGAGCCAGTGGTAACCGTACAAGTATCAGTCTGTTAAGTTGACTATGAACGGAGCGAGTAGCAATATTGACTGAGAATTTGTTAATTGCAGAATGTTAGAGGCTGGGGTTCGACATACCTTGCTCTGACAAAGAAGGTGAACCGGTGGAGGGGCAGCCAGGTGGCCCTGGAGCGGAAGGGTCGAGATTTGCCATCGTATTGGTGTTTCATTGTATACTGGAGAGGGGAGACAACGGTATAAGAGGACGAGATGCTTAAAAATGGCGAAGGTGGAGGGTGGTGGCTTGGTGAATATTCACTTGACTTGATCGGGATTTGGGATGCGCTTTGGCAGGCGGCCAATACAGCAAGGGGAGCGCAAGACAAAGCGAATGGCGAGTTAATGCCATCGGGCAAGGAAAAGGGAAGAAAAGGAAAGGGGAAAAGGATGGGGAAATTGGAAATCAGCTTTGCTCGCAAGGACCAGCAATGACGAAGCCACTATCGGCTCGGCAAGCCCCGGCCCGCCTTTGTACTGTAGATACCACCGGTAGATGGGAACTCCAAAGGTACCTTGGGCCCAGTGTCCGGCACTTGGTACTTCTGGATCGGATGCTATACAATGCTGATTTGAAGATTTCAAGCAGAGAGGCAGACAGGTGCTGGGCAATGTATTTCATCAAGATCCATTGCACAGGGCCACCTGGAACTGATGCATGGTCTAGGCCCTACAGTTCAAGTATCCAAGGTACCGCAGTTACGATCACGCGCGCACGGGCAGAGGTAGGCGAGACATGACACGGCCGACGGCACAACAGCCGATGTTGACTCAAGTTGCTGTAAGGTACAGATAGAAAAAGTTCACTGCGCCAATCAATAAGGTAGGTCCGGGAAGTGATCCGGAGTAGAGCCCGGTGGCCCAAGCAAAAGGAGTTCAGGAGCAGGCAAGATCCACATTAACTAGCCGTACTTCCTCGTTCCTACAAACGTCAGCAACCTTCTTCAAACTCCTTTGGCCAAGGGATGTAACACGCCTTGGTGGTAGGTATATTTGGAACGGGCGTGCCATTTGAGAGCTCGAGGGACCTTTCGGCACGGTGGTTCAAGTGTTCTTTGTAAAGCCGGAATGGGAGAAAAGTTAGTTGTAGAACTACGAAATGTGTTATAGAACTTTGGAGGAAACTGGACTTGAACGCACAAGAACTTGCCTAAAACGGAGGAGAATTAAAATGAATTCTACACTTGTGCGATTTTGAACCTCGGAGAAAGAAGACATGTTGATATTGAGAAGTAATGAATTAAGTCTCAATGAATATTGTAACGATGACTAGAGCCTATGCAAGTAAAATATCTGCTATTTTGCAATGGATGATGCGAAACTTGTACGCAAATGTCTTACAGCTAGCCATCGCTGCTGAGTGTCCGGATTCTCCCACTGCCTCCATTGCATTGCCAGAGTCTGCAATGTTGGCCCCAGTCATGCTCGATCAGGTGTGGCTGAACGCAACGATCTCGATTGCTGTGATTCCAGGTCATCCAAATAGATGTCTCGGCCGCAATATGGACTTCCACCCCTTAAGCTCCCACGAACTTTGTCCCTCACACACAGTCCTGCTAGTTGAGGAGGAGAGGAGGGACTATTCTGCCATGCCGCCGGGAAGAAATGTGCCGCAAGTGGTCGCAAGCTGGGAACGCTTGCACAAACGATTGCAGTACTGACTTCCGCCACGGACCAATTGATGGGAGATACACCAGTATCTATGATTCGAATTAGCTTCAAGAAGCCAATACTACACGACCTTCATACATGTTATGTCTACAGAGCGTAGCCCATCAAGCCGAGTGAGACGGAGAATACCAGCCACAAAGGCACTAGGGTAAGGTTAGCATGCTCGATAGTGAAGTTTGAACTCCGGAGGAACTCACAAGGCACCGGCACCGAAAAGGAGAACAAGCTGCAATTTGCGTCTCGGCTTCATTTGTAACCTGAACAACTGAGGAAGAGGGCAACCCCAAATGATGATGTCCGTGATAGTGCTGATCATCGAACTGACGAAGAAGAAACGAAGAATGTTGATGCACTTTACGATCGGGCTAAACCAATCCCATGAACTCTTGATCGGGTAGCATTCGAAGATAATTGCGAGAATGGAGGAAATGCAGGTCAGCACTACCAGGCCACTGAGAACCAGCAAGAGTCTGCGGAATGTCTGGCCGGGAAAGAGCCTATAATAAGACGCGATGATGGAGCACTTGACCAAAGTATTGCCGGCGAGGTAGCTAAGATAGCATATATAGAGTGGGATACTGATACGCAGGGAGGCGTGAGCAGAGGAGGGTGATTGGATATCGATACCGAGGTCCCAGACGTGTTTTCCTAGCCCTTGAGCTGCAGCGAAGAGGCAGCAGGTTGAGAGGACTACTGCAGATGCGGCAGCAGCCGCAGCAAAGTCTGAAGAAAGAGTTAGGAGTTGCTCTGCACGGTTCTTATAAGAACGGAACAAAGCTTGGTAGGTGGCAAGATAGTATCCGAGGAGGACAATAAACGCGACTGTGACTTACAATCATCTAGACCTGCGGCGTGCTTGATAGAATGCCGTACATACAATCTGAGCGTGGTCACTAACACCACTACAGCCATGCAGACAAGACTGTTGAAGATGAGGCCTTTCGTGACGGTGTCGTGGGAGCTGAGATCGAAGCCGTCTAGGGTGGAAGCATCGAAGTAGCTCGCCATGGTAAGATAAGCGTAGAATCCGAATATAGAAAGTAAAAGAGAAACAAGCTGCGAGCGTACGAACGAGTGGCGCTGTGGATCTCGAATGGATGGATATTCGAAGTACGTCACCAGAAACAAACTGCTGCTCGAGAGAATCGATAAAGGACTCTGAGAGTGGGTGAAGACTGAATGAACGGTGTTGTAAAGGAGTGGAAGAGATCAACCTGGGAAGGGAGACTCGAATGAGGGTTGCAGTGTATGGAAAGGAGAGAATATTTATGGTTTGGAACTGATTTTTCGGGGCGAGGAAACTGCTCTGGGCTAAAAATGATAGTACGCTCGCTTACTTA
>Ga0302221_10001968_pt1 | contig 12995 bp, 3 predicted proteins | sample II_Palsa_E2_1_FD_193517 | JGI IMG/M metagenome (GOLD analysis project Ga0302221, IMG submission 193517) | Peat permafrost microbial communities from Stordalen Mire near Abisko, Sweden - II_Palsa_E2_1 | ecosystem: Environmental > Terrestrial > Soil > Palsa > Peat permafrost | place: Sweden... | reverse complement strand
GAATTGTCTCTATCTCTATTGTTGCTCTGTTGTTCGCTGCAAAATTTGAAGCAACTTATCAGGCTAGAATGTGGAAAGAAGACTTGGTCAAACAATTGGCATGGTTCACTAGTCAAGGATCAGGAGTTCATACTCGAGAATCTATATCATCATGGTCGTTGGCTGCTACCAATGCGTCAGTTACGTTTCCAGACCCAATAAAGCTCAATCCCGACTGCTGAATTCGCCTGGTCTCGATCCTTGAAGCCAACGCAGTCATCTCAAACGACCCTTTCCGCGATATTTAGTGTGTCAAAGGATTATTCACATTAATCAATTAATAATTAATTATAATTAATTAATAATCAACTAATTAGATTAATGCTTTTTAAAAAAAATTAGATTAGATTAGATTAATTATTTTGATTAATTTTTGATTAATCAATTAATATATCACGTGATATAAATTACTATATTGGGCCTAGCTGCCCCGTGGTCCAAACGGGCCGGAGCCTTATTTAAGCTTCACCATTCGCCCAAATCACGTGTGACCCTGCTTTATATTATAAAATAAGGATTTATAAAATATACTTCTAAGGCTTTATAAGCTTATATTTTATATATAGCCCTAACTATTATAAATAAATAATAAGGTATATTTATTCTAATATATACGTCATGTGACCTATTAATTAATTATAATTAATTAATAATCAATTATTAATTGAATAGATTAGATTAATGCCTTAAAATTGTTGATTAGATTAGATTAATGGCCGTTAATCTAGTCCAATCTAATCAATTCTCACACTGGCGATATTGAAGAATGGAAACTTCGGGTAAGACGCCAGGTCCGATGTTTTGGTACCCTGATTAAGCAAGTGGTTGCGGATATCTAGGACCGAGCAGTGTGGGATTAGATTAAATTAAATTAAATTATAAGGACTTAATCAAAATCAAAATTTAAATTTTTTTGGATAATTTAAATTTAATTTAATTTAATTAAATTATAATTAAATTAGAAGCTTATTAATATAGGGGGTGCTTTAGTGTTTTGATAAGGAAGCGGGTTATACCGAAAAAAGCCTAGCGCCACGCTAGATAACCTTAATTCAATGCTGCATGCGCTAATAGCCAATAGATAAGCTTATTGATAAGCCTTAGCAGCGCACCTCCAAATTGCCACTTGACAAATCTATTTACGCATTACTCTTATTTAATTAATAATTTAGCCTTCTAGTCTATTGTGGCGGGGCGCTAAGGAGACTGCTGAATTCTGTCGATTTTGGAGGGTTTCAAAGGTTCTCTACTAGTGCTACACGTGACTGGAATGGAGGTATAATTGCTGGGTTTTTGTAGCTAGACATCACTTTTACTCTTAATTATTTATACATGTACACATATCACTTAATAATTGTTCATTTGTTGCTTGTTTTGCGTACTGCTTTTGCCTTATAATTACACTTGGTTCTTGCATGCTTTAGTCATTTCTTTTGTTATTGCTTTATATTTACATATGCGTTTACTTGTTACTTGCTTAGTATCCGAGAGACGTTCTTGTAGGGCCTTTTCTTCTAGCTGAGGTTTGCCCCCCTATACTATTTTATACTTAAAAATAATTTTTAGTGATTTATAAAGCTCTTAGAAATCAAAGGATTACTTAGATTACTCTAGAATACTCTAAAATACTCTAAAATAAATAAATTATGTATAAAAATGTTAATTCCACTCGATTCTTCTTGATTTTTTATATTTTATTATATATTCGAACTCGATACTTAATCAATTATATATTATTTTGCCTCTATTTTATGCAACTTGTTGATATACTTTATATCTTTACTCTTTTGACTTAAAGAATGCCTTATTTTACAAATATTTATACAAATATTTAACAAAATACACGGGATTTTATACTTTCTCAAATATTGGCTACCTTTGCTCCAAGTAAATAGTACTTTTCTTAAAGGTCATTAAATTTAGTAAAGCTAAGGAATAGAATAATTAAAGAGACTTTTAATAAGATTATGTGTTTAAAGAGCTAAGGTATAGTTACAGATGATATAAAAGGAGAAGATAAGGATATAGATATAGTAGTTAAAGTAAAGGATATAGATGAGGCGCTTTTTTTACTTTAAAGTATTTTATAAGTTTATTTATTTATTATATAATTTGTATATAATCTATTATCTATTTTATATAAAGTATTAGTCTATAAGTTACAAAATATAAATATTTATTTATTTTATTTATTAATTAGTTTTTTTATATTTTATTAAAATATTAAAATGTAATTTTTAAGGCTTTTTCTTATTTATTTAATATAATATTTAACATATAAGTATTTGCCGGTATCGCAGGGGGGTGGCCTATTAAGAGTATACTCTTGTTCTTATAGTGTTGCAGATAGGTGTAGATTTAAAGAGTTTACAGGTGTATAAGAACCTTTATAGGGCTCCTATTCACTTGGTTGCCTAATCGGGTTAGACTTGCCCAATTAAGTGCTTGTTCCCTTGTTCTAACAATATTATAAAACTTCTTTTTAATTATTAAGTAAGTATTTTTTATTTAATACTATTTATTATAAGGTAATTTTATAATATTACTTAATTTATATTTAATTTATATTAATATTCTAACTAAAGTCATATTTCTATTAGATCACGTGACATAATTAATTATAATTAAATTTTCTTAAATACCTAATTTAATCAAAATTTAATTGAAGCCTAATTTAATTTTTCGTGCCCACACTGCTCTTGCGCATAGCTAGTACCTCCCCTTAAATCTTGTCTTTAAAATTCTATAATAATTAGGGGTAATAACTATAATACATATAAAATAGTATATCTTACAAAACTTAATATTTTAAGTTATTATATGCAAATTTTGCAAAGGATAGCTTATTGCGCTAATTATTCTTATTTGCATTATAATAAGCCCTTAAATAGTATTCTAAAGCTTAATTTTAGCATTTTATTTATTTATTAGTTTAAAGATAAAAGGCAATACTTAAATGCTACTTGCAAAGCATATAAAAGCAAAGCATAAAGTAGAATTTGCTAATAAATACTATTCCTTTATTAAAAACTATTTTATCAAGTATACTAAAGATTAAAAAGACTTGTTTTTATAAAATCTTAGCAAGCTCCGGAAAGTTAACAGTTTTATAGCATGCAATATACTTAGCCATTTTTAAGACTTAGTTAACTATTACTAAAATAGCATTAAAAGCAAGACTATTAGCAAGGTTTTTGCATACTAGTAACCCGGTAATAAAATCTATAAAGATCTCGCTTTAAGGCCTTAATAGCTATAATAAACTATTAAGTAAACTATATAGCATATGCCTTTTAACCTTAACTCTTTAGCAAATATCGCATTCTTTATAATAAGTATATATAGCATTATCTATTTATTTTTAGTAATAAGTTTTATAAAGGAGTTTTAATATCTTATTAACTTTATAATAGCCTATTAAAGGGTTATTATAATAAAGTTTTATAACTTTTACACGTAAAGCAAGGTTATTAAGAATATAAATTTTCTTATACTACTAGAGTAGCTTTAAGTTATTTATTATTTATATAGCCTCTTTGTTTATACTATATTTGCTAAGCCTCTTAGAAATAATAAACTTGCATAATTCGTTATTTTATTAAGCAACCCTAATAATATCTAAAAGGGGCTTAATAAAAGGCGCTAACGCTATTGCCCTTTTAATAGTAGCATATATTTATAAATATAAAATTAAGTGCTTGCAATTACTTAATTTTATAACTTAAAAGAGAAATGTGAAGTTATAAGTTTTATTAAATAACTTTGCTATAAATAGCTTTATTATTATAGCTACAATAGCGGAACTTGTAAGGTGCTTTCTTATACCTTTTTCCCGAATTAAGGGATTTATAAAATAATTTATTTACTTAATTAATAGCAAATCTCTTTATATAATAGTAGCAATTGCAAGAAATAATATATCTTTATTGAGGGTAAACTTTTCGGGGCTTATTAAGCCTTAAATTGCAATAGTAAAGCTTCTTTTAAGTTTATTTTAAAAGGTAAAAAGCCAAGTCACATTAGCAAGTCCCTTTTAATAGTTAAGACATTTACTAGGCTTATTAGTAGTATTTAAGGCACCTTTTTAGTAAGTAATCTTAAAATTGTAAGTAATAAAGTATATTGCCTACTATATTTAATAATTCTTTAAATACTTTATTTCTATAAAGTACTTAAAGTTATTATAGTTAATTAAAACCTCAATTATACGCTTAAAACCCTTAAAGTAATACCTTTATTACTTAAAAGCTTTTATAATTGCTAATAACTTAAAATTATAAGTCTAATAATTGCATTCGGCACTAAATAACTTTTAAGACTAAAACACTATAAGATGCTAATACTTACGCGTTTTAGCATTTACATCAACTTGTTAAGAGAAATAGCTAATAATAGCAAACTTGGATATATTAGTTTTTACACGGATCTTCTTAAAAGAGTTAAAGTAAATAAAAATAAGCGCTTAAGTAAAAGTAGCTTTAAGTTTTTAAAAACTTTATTTAGCATCCGAAGTTTACTTAAAAGGAGTGGTTTTTCGGCTATTCTCTATACTAATTAAGAGATTTATAAGGCTATATGCCACATGCGAGTACTTATAAACAAAATAGTAATAAAAATTCGCAAATCTAAAAAACACTTGCATATTATAAAACAATTTTAGCTTAAGCTACTTAATAATGCTATAAATCTTTTTAAAGTCTAATTTAACTCTATTAACTTTAACGCAAAAGCTTAAAATTTTCAATTCTTATATATTAAACTCACATTTGCTAAGCTTAGCATATAGCTTATACTTGCAAAGCTTAGCTATTACTTAGCGCATATGCTCTTTATACTTTTCGAGGTTTTTTAAGTATATAAGGATATTATTTAAATATATAACCACAAAATAGTTTAAAAGGCTTACTATAAATGTATTAATATACACTTAAAATGTAGCTAAGGCATTTGCTAAGCTAAAAGGCATAATAAGGTACTTAAAGTGTTTATAACAAGTATAAAATACTATCTTTTATTTATAACCCTTACAAATATAAATCCGATAATATATATCCTTTAAGTTAAGCTTTATAAAGACTTTAGCGCTTACTAAGCAGTCTAGCATCTTATCAATTAGTAAAAGAGGCTGTCGATTCTTGATTATAACCTTATTTAAGCTATAATAATTGATATAAAAGCGTAACTTGCTATCCTTTCTAAGTATAAAAAGGATAAAGGCTCTTACTAGGCTTATAAATAGCTAAATTTAACGCTTCTTAATAGCATTTGCTAGATATAATCTTAAAGCTTTAAGCTAAACTTTAAAAAGATTATATAAAGGCTTGTATAAGGGAGAATTAGTAATATTAATAGAATATTTAAACCCCCTTTGCTTTAAAAGTTCTTTAGCTTTACTTTTGCCAAAAATATTAATAAAGCTATTAAAGTATTCTAGCAGTTTAGCAAAACTTTTCGGTAATAGCTTAAAGATTTAATAAGTTAAGATAGTATTTGTAATAAATTCGGGTTTTTAAATAGAAGCAATAATAAAATAACTTTTATATTAGCACAAAGACTAATTAATTAAACAGTCATAATTGCCCTTACTTATAAAGAGGACTTAAGGAGTAACTTCTAAGTTCCTATTAAGCTTTGCTCCGAATTCCTTTAAGGTTATAATGTTAATATTATTAGGCTATATAAGTATATATACTTAATGCTTTTTAATATAATTATAATATAAAGCTATTATAGTCATGTAAAATTCCATCTTAAAGACTAAGCAGTAACTTGTAGCTTTATAGCTGTAAAAACGGAGCTTATATATTCGGGTTTTTAAACAATTATCTATAATAAAGATATTAAGATTATATATTGTAGGGGGGCGGACCTCAGCTAGAAGAAAACCCTACAAGAACGATACTAGGAAACCAAGCAATAAAGCAAGAAGCAAACGCATATATAGAACTAAAGCAATAATAGAATGCAAACAAGCAACGGATAAACAATTATTAAATGTAGAAGTAATCGATTAAAAGTATGCAAGTGATATGAAGTGATAATAATAATATATACAAGAATGAATTGTTATTAGAAGTGATGTGTGCAAGAACCTGGAATATATATCCCTTTTGCAGTCACGTGCAATGCTAGCCGAACCCTCTAAAATGCATAGAAATCGACCTCTAGCGGTTCACCCCGCCACAATATATAATATGTCTTGAATTTATTACTATAAAAGGTAATAAACTCGACATTGCATTAAGCAAAAGGCAAAAAGCCCTTAGATTTGGCTTAGTTGTTACTAAGAAAATTATAGTTAAAACTAGTATCCCCGAGGCCTAAAAGCTACTTAAAGGCACTAGTATATAGCTATGTCAAGTAAGCTTAAATTATTATCCTTTTATTCTTATGTGTTTTTAGTTTATTAAGCCTTATAATACTTAAAACTTAAACTTGCCTTTTCTTATACTTTTAAATAAAAAGCTTTATTTTTAATCCGCTTGCATAATCTAATTTATATAGCGCATAATAATAGCTATATCTTCTTTAGCCTTAGCCTTTTTAAGGAAGTCCTAAGCCTAATTAGCATACTTTAAGCACCTCTTATCCTTAAATATATATCCTTTTTAGTTACAAGTGTAATAAGTAATATCGCGTTTTGCTTAAGCCCCGGGATTAAGCTTAAAGCTAGCTTAATTGTTCTTAAAGCTATTTTAAGCCTTATAAGCTTTCTCTTTTCTCTTTCTTTTACTCTCCTTTAAAGTGTTAAAAGAAGTATTATTATTAGCATTAAAGTTAAAGTTTAAGCCTCTTTTAGCACTTACTTTATACTTTAAGTAATGCCCTTTATTAATAATATACTTTACATATTATACTATTTCCAACTATTAAAAAATAAAAGTAGCTATTTTCTTATAAAGTATAAAAATTAACATCTTCCTAGTTTCTTAGTTTATTAAAGTAATATTAAAGGTTCAAATGCAATTAGTCTTATTTACATCTTTAAAGTCGAATTTAAATATAGTTATTTGAGTATATAACTTAATAACCGATTTGCTTAAGCCCTATTAAAGGTTGCAAAGACCCTTAAAAGCATCTTAACTTCGGGCTTTAAAGAAGTTGATTATATTTATAAAGAAAGCTTTAAACTTTTCTTAAATAACTAGTTTATAAAAGGACTTATTCTTGTAATAAGCCTCTTATAAGTTATACGGGTTTTTGCGCAATATAATAGCTATAATGTTTACCTTACTCGAATAAGTATTATAAGTCTAAAGTTAAGCCCGAAATAAGGCCTTTTAACTAGTTATAAATGTAGTTTACTCCTTAATATCCTTCCTTTAATATAATTTAAAGACTTTAACTTTTAAGATCTTTTCACGCTCGAGACTTCTTTTAAAAATATTAAATAAAGGTTCTTCTTATATTATATCTTTATTTGCATTGCTAAAGCTTATAATAGGTTATTTATCTTTAATAAAAGGAGGTGCAATAAAGGCTATATAAGAGGAGACAATCGTCGAAGGAGTAAGTTTGATAATATGTTTAAAGAGTACTAAGTCCCCTTAAATAGAAGAAGCTAGCATAGTTATAAAGCGGAGCTTTGCCTTTAAAGCGGCCTTCTTAGCCTCTAATACAGCAATACTAGCATTTATAGCAACCTCTTTATTACTAATTCTATAGCGTTTCTCAACTAAGTTTATTACCTTTGCCTTTAAGGCAGCTTCTCTTACTTTAGCCTAAGCTAATAAAGCTTAGGCTTAAGCCTCTTAAAGCAATAAAGCAAGGCTAAAAGGATAATTATTATAAGCTCTTAAAAGGGACTTATTAATAGTATATTACTGCGATCTGCTATTATTTCTATTGCTTTTATTAATATTAGGCTAATTAGGCCTAGTACTAGAACTAGGCATAAGGATAACTTTAACATAATTAGCAAAAGATATAGTTGCTTTATTAAACTACTTCTTTTAAGGATAAAGAGATTAGCTTATAAGGATGTTATTAGTAAGCAATAAGGCAATATAAACAATTTAGTGGATTTTAAAGAGTATATTTAATATAAAACTAATCTTTGCCCCTTTACTAAGTGCAAGTAAACATCTTTAAAGCTTATAGCTTATAAAGATGTAAGATAAGTCGAATATTCCTTTGTTATAAACTAAATGTTGCTCCGGGAGTTCTAGTGCTTATAGGTCACTTGATCCTTAGCATTACTAGCCCTACGCATACAACCGACTTCCCGCATATTACAATTCCTTAAATACTCGAAAGCCTCCCTCAAATATTAGAAAATACTATAAACCTTGCTATATAGCTAAAAGCTTTTTATAAAACTAGCTACAAATTTACAAATTACATTTTATTAGTAATCTTTAAATAAATTATATGTCTTTGTAAAGAGCTCAAACAATTGCCTTTATTATTATAGCAAAAAACTCGGGTAAAAAGTGCTACTTTAGCATAATAGCTCTTTCTAGACGCGTAAATATACACTAAAGCGACTTTTAAGGCTATACTTTGTAAATTTAAGAGACTAGCAAATATTAATCTTATATTATTAAAACTTAAAAGCTCGAGTTTCCGGCTTAAATCTCAATTTCGGGCTAGTAATTTATCGGTATTTACTTTAAGCATTATTAAGATAAGTAATAACAGGCAAAAAAGTAGCTTAAGTTAAAGCTAAAACTAAAATAATAAAGATTTAAACGCAAATATATACTTTATAATAAATTAATAAGATTATATCACAATTGCTAATATCTTTTTTTAAATGTAATAAAACTAAAACTAGCAATAAAACTAAAACTAGAATTAGCTTATTATTATTGCTTAAAGCTAGCCTTATAGCCTTTAAACAAAGGAAGTCGGCGTTTTCGATTTTAACTTATAAGATATAAAAGTTATAAATTTAAGAATTATAAGCGTTAAAAAGCTTATTATATATATTAATATTTATACTTTTATAAATCGGCTTTGCAAATTAGTAAGTAAGAAAGGAAATAAAGCTATATAAGATAACTAAATTATATAGTTATAAGGCAAAGCAATTTCTTAGTATACTTATAAACTTTTCGACTTAAAACGCAAACTACTAGCAAATATATCCTTAAATAGCCTTTTTAATGCCTTAATTGAAAGGTTTAAAGAATTAGCTAATAATATTATAAAAAATATTAGGAGTATTAAGTTTAGTATTTTTAATTTATAGTGTAATAAAAGCGTATGCAATTTTGCATAAACTATATTTTGCTATATATAAGCAATTAAAATAAATTTAAACTTTTTAGCTAATAATAGTATATAATGCTTTAAAGGTTTTTATATAAGTGCATTATCTTATACTTACTCCGGATATATTTAAGAGAAAGTGGCTTAAAGAAGTAAATTTAAGGGCTACTTTATTCGAGAATATAATAAAATAAGCAAACGCAAATTCTCGGCGTTTTATTAAAGGCAAGCAAGAAGCTAAACGCAGCTCTCTATGTTATAGCCTTTATTTATATTAGTTTATAAATTAATATTAGCAAAATTCTTTTTAAAATTAGTTTTAAAGTTAATCTTAATCGCGTTTTTAACTACTAAACTAGAGTTTTTGCAATTGTAATAACTTTAATAGTAGTTATAAGGATTTTTATAACGGAGATAAACGAAAAGGATTACTAGTTTTATAAAATAATACTAATTGCCCCTAAAATGCGCAATAATTATAGAAGCCCTTGCTCGGTTTAGCTAAATAATTATAAATTACTAGCAGAAACGGCTTTGTTTCGCGGAATTAATTAAGCTTTTTTAAGAATCGAAATTAAAATTAGCATTACTTTCTTTACTAATAACGTGTATATTTTAGTGAAAAGTTAGTAGAAGAAACTTAAAAGCAAGAAAGTAGTAACTTATTCTATAGCAAATTAGAAGAATTACTAGTATATTTTAGTAAAGAGGATTACAAATAAGAGTATGCGTATAATTATAGTGAAAAATATTTTAAAGATAAGCCGATTAGAAATTTTAATATAATAAACTTTATATTAAGTTTATAACAAATAGCTACTAAGAAGGAGGTTATATATAAGCGCTATAAAGAGACTTTCTTTAGCAATAATTAGCTTTATAAATATATTTGCGATAATAATTGCAAATAAGCTTTAAAGTTTGCTAAGAGAGATTTCTAATTGATAGTAAAATTAGATACTAAAACAAATGTTATAATAGCAAAATTTATATAAGACATATATATTACTACTTTAGCTTTTTATAGCCTCTTAATTGTGGAGTTATTTATAAATATAAAGCTAAATACCAGAACGGGTTATAATTTTTATAACTAGTATTATATTATAGCTAAAATAAAGTTTATACCCGATAATACCTCTTATAAGGTTTATATAAATATTAGTTATTTAGTTACACTTATCGACTAGAAATAGCTATAAGCTAATAAGCCCGAGCTCCCGATTTATATAATAGCAAAACTTTTACTTATATGCAAAATTAGGATAAAGAAGGTTTATTTTTAAGAGTATATCGTTTTAAAAATGTATTTTCTTAGTAATAACAAAAACGGAAAGCAAGTTTTTGCTAAAATCTCTTGCAAAGCATACTTGACAAATAACCTCGTGGCAAAGCTTCTTATTAGCACAAATATTTTAGTTTTTAAGAAGGTGGATATTATAATCTCTAAGAAGATAAGTTATATTAGAAGTTATAAAATCGATATTAAGCTTAAGGCTATATTAAAAAAAGGAATCGCAAAATTTCTAATTTGTATTATAGCAAGAATTATTATCTTGCCGTTTGCGTTTATAGCAATTTTAATTTATTATATAGCGATAGCTAAGGATAAAGATTTGCTATTCGAGCTAGATAACACCTTAATTACTTTATTTATATAATTAGCAAATAAGGATATAAAATTATTACTAGCTAAGAATAACTCAAATAAGCTAGTTCTTTTATTGTAGAACTTTTACCTTAGAAACTTGATAAATATCGACTATAATAACGGATTTCTAGTCTTAAATGCAGATATTATTAAGCTAGCTACACAAATGCTGAAAATTTCTTTGTTATAAATCCTAATAGATTATAGCGACAAGGTAAGACTATTACAATTTAAATATTATACCGGCGCTATTATTTATAAAGACCCTTTTATTGCTTAAGCTTTTGTAAACCTTTTAAATAAGTTCTTTAATACTTTATTTAAAGATAAGGGTTTTATTTACATTTTAAAAGATAAGTAGATAAAGATTAACTTATAGCTAAATTAACTTAATAAGATCTCCGGGAAAGTAAAAGTTTATAAAGTTAATTTGCAAGATTGAAAGGTAATTAATAAAACTTTCGGTAATTCAAAAGCGCAAACCCGTTTATATTATATAATATAACTAACTCCGTTCTTATACCTTATCTTTGTCGTGTATAAACATGTTTTAAGCTAAAAAAAAACTAGTTAGCTGGGTAATTGTTAATGTATAAGAATTAAATAATATAATAATTTTAGACGCATACCCGATATTATTTTAAGAAGATATCTTACAAAAAATTATAAGCTATAACTATATTATAGCTTTTAATATTACAAGTTTCTTTTACTAATAAAGAACTTATCTAAAAAGCTAAAAGTATTTAATAATAATCTTTTATCGAGGATAATATATATTTTAATATACTTTAATAAGTTTCTAGAATACTTTAATATACATTTAACAATAAATGGATATTATCTTCGAAGACTTATAATTTGCAAAAGTATATATCGATAATATTATTCTTATAAGCTATATGTTTAAAAATTATATAACTTACTTTAAATAAGCTTTTACTTGCTTAATCGAATACAATATTACAATTAAGGGCAAAAAATGCTTTATTAGCTACTCCTCGGCTATAGTTTTAAGATATCGGGTAAATTCTTTCGGACTATTAACTATAAAGGAAAAGCTAGCTATAATTAAGAACTTGTCGTTTTTATAAACTATAAAGGATTTAGAAATATATTTAAGTATAGCTAAATAGTTAAAAGATAAGGTTCCTTTTTACTCTTATATTTTACAATTGCTATAAGATTGCAAAACCGAGCTTTTTAAAAAGGCCTTAGCAAAGGGAAACTTACAAAAGACATTTGCGGCTAAATAAGCTTTTGTATACTTAATAAGTTTAAAGCATATGTCTTTTATAGCACTTTAAAAAGCTTTAACTACAATATAATACTTGTTTATAAAAACTTAAAACGTTTTCTCTTTTACAACATAGATATATTTAAGAAGAGAGGTATTAGCGCTATAATATATTATATTAAAGGAGACTTATTATAAGATTTTATTAATAAGCTATTATACTTATTAAAGACTAAGATTAAACTTATTATATTCCTTTTTAAGGCGCTAAAGGATGCTAAAACCCGCTATTAGCCGACCGAACTAGAAATAGCTAATTTAGTTTAAGTTATATAAAAGCTTTGCTATTTGATTAAATTAAATAAGGTTTTACTAGTTACAATTTTCACAAATTACGCGTTACTTGTAAGCATTTTAAAGAAATCGAACTTAATAATTATAATATTTACAAATAAGCTAAATTTATATCTAATTTGCGCTAAAGAATATTTCATCTAAATTTCCCTTGCTTATTCGGCATAAGCTTAGTAAGGCAAACTTTGTCCTAAATGCACTATTGCGTTTACTTATAATCGACAATCCCGAATTAGAAGCTATAAAATCTTTAACCGAAGAAGGAGAACTCGATGCGCTCTTTGCTTATAATACTTTTACAAATAAAATAGCTTATAATAAAGTGTATAATAAGTTTAATAAATATTATGCCTTTGCGGCTACTGTAGGGGGGTTTCAAGGCGTACAACCAAATGAATGGAGGGAGTGCAAATGGTGATGCATTTGTTGACTGAAGAACTAAGTGTACAGCTGTCCTGAATCACTATATTTATATTCCTTCGCTTAGGGCACGTGCATGCG
>Ga0302221_10001964_pt1 | contig 13009 bp, 4 predicted proteins | sample II_Palsa_E2_1_FD_193517 | JGI IMG/M metagenome (GOLD analysis project Ga0302221, IMG submission 193517) | Peat permafrost microbial communities from Stordalen Mire near Abisko, Sweden - II_Palsa_E2_1 | ecosystem: Environmental > Terrestrial > Soil > Palsa > Peat permafrost | place: Sweden... | reverse complement strand
TCAGAATATCGACCCCCTACAGAATTAGGGGCAAGTTACCACCACCACCATCCAATCCAGCTTTGAGACCTGATGGTGGTGCTGGGATTCTCGGGGAGATCAAGACGTGGCAGGCCAGCAAGAACTGATAGGGGATGATAGAGGATGATCCCGCGAATGCTCGTTTATATTAAAGCAGTGAATCTCTATAAACACTGGGGCAAATACCTAGTTCTTCCTTTCAATCTCGAATCCGCAATGCATTCGACGCGCATCATTGTTTTCTTCTTGGCAGCGTTCAAGATAGCCTCATGTCTTGACAATAGCTCCGTAGTCAACTGGTATTGTCTCCCTTTTTGTGAAGTTCTGGCTAATCGTGCGAGTCTAGCCCGTGTCTCGAAAGTTCCTTTAGCGCAGAGGTCTCATGCTATACAAAATCCCAGAACCCTGCTGTCCAAAACAGCTCGATCGCAACCGCCAGCTATTTGCAACCTGCAGCTGCGTCTAGCCCTGCTGTTCAAAACAGCTCGACCAGCGAGTCTATTACAGTCCAAGCTTTATCCTCTTCCAACCTCTCGTCCTCCACTAGTCTCTTTCAATCTGGAGCACTCTCTTTAACGATCATTTCAAGCTCAAAACTCTAATCCCCCTTGCCTGCTTTATCCACAATTTCTAATGCTGAGCCTTCCGTATCTAGTTCTTGCATTGCTGCGGGTGCTTGCAATAGCTACAGGCTCCTCGCGTGCCTTGACGGAGTGTGCGCCTATAGCTAGGACGCTAACTATATCTGGTCGCGAACAGCTGTTATAGTGGCCTCTAATAGAGCTTATAAGAAGAGAGAAGAGTAAGGGGGTGGGATGTACTTATTATCCACAGCGTTCCCTGTATCTTGGTGTATACAATAACTAGTTAGCTTTTGTTTTAAACAAGCTTCTTATTTGAGATAATCTAGGTAATATGCAAGGGTTGAGTAGCAAAGGGCTTTGTGTTCTGAGGTTCGGAACCCATCGGCGGTTTACACGGCTTGTCGAAAGATCGAGACCTTTAGCTTTAATAGCTTCCAATGCACCCTAATTGCCTTCTTAAGGTCTTTCAAGTTCGTGGTGAAGAAAGGTTCCGCGCCTGCGGGGCAGTCGTTCACCTAAATCGCGTCGTCTCGGAGCGCGATAGCCAGGATGTAAGCGATTGGATAGAGGATAAGGAGCTCTTCCTCGCAAAAGAGGTAAGTCGTACTATGCGCTACGGTTAGCAAGGTTAGTGAGAAGGGGAGAGCCCGCCTTATAGCTTAGGTTTCTTGTTAGCGCCTTTGTAGTACTTGAGGTTAATCTCTATTGCAACTAGGTCACGCTCCTTAGGCGTAAGATTCTGCACAATCTAGAGTTAGATATCCTCGTAGTAGAGTGCCTTATAGCGTCTTTTAGTGCTAGGAGATTCCCTAATATCGTCATAGTAATTAGCGTCGTTAACATTGTCCTAAGGTTTGGCTTAGTTATAATTAGGGTCTTCGGGGTAATGCATTAGATCTAACTCTTTATCGTTTAGGTTATCGAGGTCCGAGGTAAGCTCCTCCTTATTAAGGTTAAGGATCTCGGGATCCTCTTATAGGTACTTGTGAGGAGCGTTGTGCTTTATCGCATCTACAAGCTCCGCTAGCTGTGCCCCTGTGAAGATGGATAGAAGGAGGAAAGTCGCAAGCGCATAGCGCTAGTCCTCTATTGGAAATATGCAAGTATCCCTGGCTTAGAGGTAAGTAAGCAAGAGCAAGAGGTTGTCCGACCCTAGCACGGGCTTGTCCTTGGGCATAGGGTCTAGCTCGAATTCTTCTTCTAAGACGAGGATATATTATACTAAACGTTAGCATCTCTTATCTTCTTATTTATCCTAGCGTGAAGAATATACCCGGGAGACATCTAATCCGTAGCCCTTTTAGTAGTCTTTGCTGCTAAATGTAAAGCTATTAATCCGTTTATAGAGCATCTAAAACTGCTTCTAGTACTAGCGGAGCGATTATGTCTTGAATACTTGACAATTCTTATAGATGAAGCGAAGAAATGTCATTATAGTCCCTTTATAACACGTCCGCACCGCTTCTTTCTATTTTCCTAGTTTTGCATATTTATAGTATCTGTAAAGTATTAGCTTTAGTTGGGGTCTTCCTAGCTCTTGCTAGTATATACTACTAGAATTTATTTGTGATACTATTAATATTCTCCTTAGTAGTTTCTATATCTTTTTGCTATAAAGGGCGTGCTATGTTAAGCTTTAAACTAAGGATATTAAGTCCCTCTAAAGTGTGCTTTTCCTTTTACTCTCGTGCCGTGGGCTTATTGCGCTGCTTGACATATCTAGTAAGATCTGCTACGGGGTCGTATAGTTGCTGCTAAGTGGTGTCAACTTCTATACCCACGGCCTTAGCTTAATTCTAGAGAGATAGTGAGGGACGTCGATAGAAGAAGAGCAATAGAGGGTGACAAGACTTTGCGAGCTAAGATCTGCTCTGTTAAGATCAGAGAGTAACGAATGAGGCTTGCTCTGCTTATGCGAGAAAAGGAAATCAGGGAAAGCGGCGGCCATAGCGATAGGGATAAGGCCCTCCATATTTGGCTGCCCCTTTATATTTGGCTGCCCCTGATGATGCTCGCTTAATTTAGCTGCCCCCTAATGATGCTCGCTTAATTTTGGTGTTCCGACCCCCCAAAAACAGCGACATAACTATCCCGGATCCGGGGATCAAAACACCACTACCTTGACTCTAAAAGTAATATAATAATAAGATATTCTTGCAAAGTTACTTTAAAAAAAGTCAATAATAGGGTTAAGACTTAAAATAACTATTAAGTTTAAGTTACTTAAGTTATAATATAATAAAGGATAAAATTCAAGTATTATATATAAAGAAGGCATATATATGCAAACGTTTAAGTATATAAAAAAGACTATATTAGTATTAGCGCAATATTTTAAGATTAAGCATTAATTTAATTAAAGGCTTCTCCTTTTTTAAATCGAGAATAGTTAAAATACGCTTTTTATAATAATATTATTTTTATTACTTTGCAAATAGTAAAAGCTTTATTTATAATAATATTAAGGAATATATTCGGTAAAAAATACTACTTTGTCTTTAGCGCGCTAGCTATTACTTACTAGTAGCTATTTACGTTAAAAGGTTATTATCCTTTTAAATTATCCTCTTAAATTATCTTTTTAAGCTATCTTCTACTTAAGTTACCTTTTACTTAAGCTATCTTTTAAGCTATCCTCCTTTTAAGCTATCCTTTAAGCTATTTTCCTTTTAAGCTATCCTCTTAAGCTACCCTTTTAAGCTGCCCTCTTAAGCTGCCCTTTAAGCTACCCTTTAAGCTATCTTCCTTTTAAGCTATCCTCCTCTTAAATTATCCTTCTTACCTTTTAAAGACTTTTAATAATAAAGTTTAGCATATTATTTATTAGCATTTGTTAAAGTTTAGCTAAGTTGCTTAATAACTTTTTAATAAAAGTTATACCTTATAAAATTACGCATTTTATAGCAATTAAAAAGCTTAGCGTGCTTACTTAGTAGCTCCTTTATAAATTAAAGCATCTTTATTATAAGCTTCCTTCTTTTTAATTAAATAATTATATATAATTACTTTACTTTTATTACTTGTAATAGTTATAAGCCCGGTTTACGTATTATTTGCGCACTTTTATTAATAATAATATAAGCATAATAATGCTCTTGCAATTAATCCTTATTATTAACTTTATTAAAAGAATATATAGTATTTTTTATTTTTATAATCCTTTTTAATAATAGCATTTCTCCTTTTAATCTTTAACGTGCGCTTTGCCGATAAAAAGAGCTTTTTTAAGTAATATGCTAAGCTTAAAATTAACTTTACATCTTATAATATATAGCACTTAGCCGACCCCGACGCTTTTAATGCTTTATACTTGCTTTTTACTAAGCTACTTTACTATTAATAATTAACTAAATAACTAAGCAGTTAAACGTTAAACGAAATACCCCTTTAATAGTATAAGATATAAATAAGAGGCTAAAAGGGAAGTAAAGAAGGGAGCGCGGCTATAAGCCCCTTAACTGGCTAAATTTAAGGATATTAAAGAAGAATACTTGTTTTAGCTTAAAAAGTATACTATTAAGTAAGGGAATTAGTTTATTTAAAGCTTTTAATACTAAAATATCTAAGATTAAGTATATTATATAATAAAGTTTACTTTACTTATATTATACTTTAAGTTACTTATTACTTAAAAACGACTTTCCCTCTAAAATATTATATAAGCTTTATGCGATTAATTTTAGCCCTTAGAAGATAATACTCGGGATTAAGTAAGAAAAGATTACCGGAAAATATTTAAATATAATAAATTTAGCTTAATTAATTTTAAAGTTTAGTTGTAAAGAAATATTAATAAAACCTTTTTATAATATTAAACAAAATAGTTTCTTATTATAATATAAATTTCTTAAGCAATAAAATTAAGTGTAAAGTTAGCTAGAATAAGTTAGCAAATTTATATATATATTTTATTAATTATAATAAGATTAAATAGTTTAAAATTTAAACTATTTTATAATAAATATTATAATATTAGCTAGCAAGCGCTTTCTCTTATCGAGATTCGATAACAAATTGCAATTTAAAGCCTTACTAAGTTCTTAAATTTGTTAATTATAAAGTAAGGCAAAATTTTGCTTTAAATTTAATTAATCCTTAAAAGTATCCTTTAAAAACTTTTTAAAGTAATAAAAAGCAAAGCAATAAGCGATATTAATAGCATTTTATACTAGCAAGTTAATTAAATTATTTACAATTAATAAAGAAGACTTTTTATATTATAAAGCCGGGGCGCTTGAGCTATTTAAAGATTAATAATAAAAGTTATATATTATATCTTATACAAAGAAATACTTTAAAAAAAAAGGGAAATAGACTAATTAAGTTATATATAAGGAATTTAAATTTAAAGCTATAAATATATAACTTAAACTAGATACTTTTAATAAAGAGCTAAAGGTTACTTCTTATATTCGAAGATATTATATAATAGCTAAACTTTGCTTTATTAACTCTATTTACGCTAATATAAATGCCCGATATTTTTGCAAGATTAAGATAAACGTTATATATTTATTAGAAAATAAATTAAGTCTCAATTAAAGAGATAATAAGTTTTATTTACAAATATTAATTATATTAAATTAATAGTATTTTAAATAAAGGAACTTGCTAATAGCTACTTGAGAGAAATGCAAAAATATCGAAGAAGCGTATTATATTATAAAAGAAGAAAAAGCAATTAGTCGAATTTTTAAAAGTTTTAAATTAGTTAAATAATAGCATTAATAATAACAATTATTATTATATCGAAAAGAATATTAAAAACGGAAATGTCACTTAAGATAAAGATTATAATAACTTTTAGCAATTTCTTAATATGCATATAAATAACTTAAATAAGGACGATAATAAAGTAAAATCTAATAGCATTAAAAAAAGGGAAACTTTTTATAATATAAAGCCGAGGCGCTTAAGTTACTTAAAAATTAGCAACGAAAGTTATAAGTTATATTTTATATAAAGAAACACTTTTAAAAGAAAAGGAGACTTTTTATAGTATAAAGCACTTTTAAAAGAAAGGGAAGCCAACTAATTAAGCTATATATAAGGAATTTAAAACTAAAGTTATAAATATATAACTTAAATTAAATACTTTCGATTAAAAGCTTCTTATATTTAAAGTTAAATTAAACTAGTTTAAGAGGATAGTTTAAAAAGAAGGCAGTTTAAAAGTATAGCTTAAAAGATAGTTTTAAAAGACAAATTTAAAGGATAATTTTAAAGGATAATTTAAAAGATAATTTAAAAGGGCAATTTTAGAGAGTAGTTTTAAAGGATAATTTTAAAGGACAATTTAAAGGACAATTTTAAAGGGCAATTTTAGGGGACAATTTTAAGGGATAGTTTTAAAGGACAATTTTAAAGGACAATTTTAAAAGATAATTTAAATACTAAAATTACTCCCTAAAACCGTCTATTATAATAGCCGCCTAAAATACCCCGCCTCTCGAAACTTTTTAGGCGCAAAATAGTAATAGCATAAATCTTTTACCTTTATACTAATAATAGCCTCTTTTAAGCATATATTAATAGTAATATTACTAGCAAGCTCTTCTTCTTTAGCTATAATACTTTAACTTATCCTGTATATGCTATAACACGCATCCTTTTAACTTATAATTTCACAACTAACTTCGATTTACCGACTTTACGCTTATATAAGATAAGCCGAAAGCAAATTTATTATAAGAAGTATTAAAAGGTTTTTAAAAGCTTAAATAGCCTTATAAAGCATAAGTGCAAATAGCTAGCTAAAGTCCGCAAGCGCAAAGCGCAATAGCAAGACACTTGCTATAAAGAAGGAAAATATTATTTATAGTTAAAGCTATTGATATAGCAAGGAAATAACCTTTAATAGTCGGATATAGTTATTTATAAGAATTATATTCTAATAAACTTTAATAAGGGGGAATTTCTTAGATTTTTAGCTTATAATATTAGAAGGTAAAGCGCGAGGTATATTTATTAGCCTTTATCTTTTATATTTCTTTATATAATCCTTGCAAACTTGCAAATAGTAACTTTTAATAATACTTTTAAAAAACTTTATTATAAACAAGCTTATCGATAATATATTAAAAGTAAACTTATAAGACAAATACGCTTAAGATATAATATATATTAAGTATATTATAACTAAAATATTAAAAACTTTTAGCGCAACTCGGCTTAGATAATTTAAAGAAAAAGGGAAAAGCAAATGCTTTATTAAGCAAATTGTTACGCTAGACAAGATTAAGCTTAAAGAAACGCTAATAGCTATTTTGCAAATAAATAAGGAAAACCTTTAATAGCCTTTTATATTAAGGCATAATTAAAGCTTAGCGTCTTAATTCTCGAGGGCCTAATATAATAAGCAAAGTATTAAAGAGTTTTTTAAAGACTTAAAGTTTGCAATAATAGCGCAAGAATAACTAAAAATAATTAAAATATATAATAATTTAATATAAGCTATATATATTATATTATATAGCATTTTAGACGGCAATTAATAGTATTAGCAAACGTTTATTATATAAAGCTAAGTTAAAAGGGCAAAGGCATAAATATATATTATAATATTTTATTTAATTTAAGCTTATTTAAAGTTCCTTTTAAAGTATCGGCCCTTCGCGTTTAAGCTTATATAAGCTTTAATAAAGAAGTATTATAGCAATTAAAAGACAAGAGTATATAATAAAATATATATACCAAATTAGTAATAAAAGAAATAGTTTAAGCTACTTTTAAGTGTAATAATTATGCTTATATTCCTCTTTATTAACAAAACGCTAATAATACAATTATAAAGTAACTAGTCAGCTTAGCTTATTTATATAACTATTAGCAACTTTAAAAGAAGCGCTTATTAGAAGCAAATGTCGCTAGCTAGTCTTTTAATTAATTTCTTGCTAATCTCGAAAGAAGTTACTAAGTCCTTTAACTAAGATATAGCGTACAAAATCAAGTTTAATCTTTATTACTAATGCATAAGCATTATTCTTTAACGTTTATAATATCTTTTAAAAGAATAAAACGCTAGCTAATAAGATATTTAGCTTTAAAAAACCTTATAAAAACCGGCTAGCTAGTTTCTTGCGCTAACGGCCACGTATAGCACTATTATCTTATTATTTCAAATATACTTTATAATTATAAAAAAGTAACTTTTATAATAAAGATTAAAAAGAATAAGTAATATAATATATATTAAGTGCTATCGAAGGAACTTTAAGACCTCTTAATATAGTAACTACTAAAAACGCATAAATAAATGCGCTATTAAATACAAATGCAAAGTAATAAGAAAGTTAACCCGATTAATTAAAACTAAGTATATTAAATAAAATGCTTTGCTTAAAGTTATTTGTTTATAAATATTTATGGAGCAATATCTATTAATATACTATATTAACTTTAAAAGGGCATCTTTAAAGACTTTATTAACTAAATCTAATCTTTTATATAAGATTTATTTCTTAGTTAGCAAGTTATTAAAGCAAAAAAGAAGAAAGATCGCGCGTATAATAAATTTCTTAGCGCTATATAGCTTAATGCCCGGTTTACTATTATACTTTTATACCTTAGCTTAAAATATTTTAATTATTTTAGCTATATTTAGCAATAAACAAGTAATAAAAAGCAAGCTTTAATATAAATCCTTATTCTTATAATTGCTTTACTCCTTTATTATAAGGCGCTATCCGCATTAGCGTACACTTAAGCCCTAGTCGACTTTATTTTATTAGTATAATATTAAATATATAATAATATTACTTTATATTATATATTTTAAGCTCTTTTTTGTATTAATAATACTAAAGAGGCATTTGCTAAGTATCGACCGACAAATAGCAACGACAAGGCTTATTAGAATTACTTTAAATTTTATGCTTTAAAGTATTATATCGATTTTATTAAAAAGTATAATATATTAAACGAATTTGATATTAAGTATATAAAGATAAATTATATATATCGGGTTAAAGACTTTTAAGATTATATTAACAAGAATATAAATTACTTTAACTAAATTATATTATAAAATACTTAAGATATTAATTATATAGTAATAAAGGACTATTTATTACACTTCTTTAGCACATCTTTGCAAGAAAGAGCTAAGATTAAAGCGCAAGTATCTTTTATATTAAAAACCTTATTTAAAGTGCAAATATTCGGCTATAAAAGTTTGCTTCGAGATATTTAATTTAAATTATATTTACTTTAGCTCGATTATAAAATTATAACTATTACTTGCAAAGTTATAAGAGCAATTAGCCTTATTAGCTTTATTAAAGCTTTAGCCGTATTTGTTAAAGCGCGCTAAGCAAAGCTAGTAAGTAAATATATTAAAGACAATTTTAATAATTTATATAAAGTAAACTTTACTTAAGTACACAATTACTTAATATAATTTTATCTTAATATAAGATGCTAAAGGCGTACTAGTAAAGACGAAAAGGATAATAAAGCTAAAGAGCTAAAGTTTTTAAGATATTTATTAAGTTAAAAGGGGATAAGATTATATAATAATTTTTATTAAGTTTAAAAGCACCCCTTTATTGCCTTTAATATACTTGTTAACGCGCTAATATTAAAGCAATTAACAAGGCCGAGACCCAAATAGCTATAAGCTTACCCTTTAAACGGTTAACTAGTCGGGCAATTACGTGCCTTAGTTAAAGTAATAAATATAAGCTATTAAGTCGAATTTCTTCGAGAGTTATACCTTATATATTATATAGCCTTAATTAATATTTACTTATTAAAAAATATAAGCATATTTAACTTAGTATATAAGATAATAGAAGTATTTAAAGCTTAAGTGCCTATTACCGAGAGCCCTCGAATCTTAAAGGGATAGCGATTTTATTTACTTTTGTCAGTGCTTAAAAGTGTATATATTATATTATTATCATTTAAAGCTAAGGCCCGGGCATTAAATGTGTTTTATATTAATAATTATATTAATTAAGATTAATATTAAGTGTTATATAAAGATAATTAAAAAGAGAAAGGGTATTAAAAAGCTAAAAAGATTAAAAAGTAATATAATCTTGCTAAGTAAAAGGCTAAGAAAAGAAAGGGTCTTAAAGAGTAAATATAAATAAATTATTTATATAAAACATAAAACTATTATTATAAATGTCTTTAAACTATAAAAATATAGCAAGCAAAACTATCCTTAAAAACGACTTTAAAATGCTACTATTAAAATTACTTTTAAAAATGTCTTATTAGCAAAAATAACTTAAAAAATATCTTTAAAATAATATAATTAAAGTTAATAAACTTAGCAATTTCTTTGTTATATTAACTTATAATAAGATTTTCTTGTTGCAAGTATAAAGCATTTTATTTTGCTTACTAAAGAATTAGCTAATACTTTTTATTTTAAACTAACCTCCGAAATTATCCTCGAAACTAGCCTCCGAAACTAGCTTCCGAATCTATCCTCGAAACTAGCCTCTTAAATTAGCCTTTTAAATTATCCTCGAAATTGTCCTCTTAAACTAGCCTTTAAAACTAACCTCCGAAACTAGCTTCTTAAACTAGCTTCTTAAATTGACCTTTAAAACTAACCTCTAAAACTAACCTCTAAAACTAATCTCTTAAACTAGCCTCTTAAACTAGCCTCTTTAACTAGCCTCTTAAATTAACTTTTAAAACTAACTTAGCATATAACGACTTAATACTTTTATATAATGCAAGCTAAGAACTTGCATCTCTCTTTAAGAGTTTATAAAGCTAAGATTAAGTCTCGAATTAGTAATATTATATAAAAAGGTTTTCTTTTATTAACTTTATAATTTTATTATATCTTATTATTATATCTTTTTATATTGCTATTACACGTTATACGCTTAAATATATATATATAAAGGGCAATAAGGATGCGTTTAGCAAAGCTAAAAAGAAGACAATTTTGCGCTTAAAGACGCTTAAAGTATAATAAAGAGGGGAAAGAAGGAAGGGTAAAAGGGAGGAAGAAGAAGGAGAGGAGGTCGATATTGCGCCTTTATATACGCTTATTATAATTTTAAGCTTATTTTATCGATTTTGCTATATAAATAATTTATATAATTTTTTTATTAATTTTTTCGATTATATATATACTATTTCCTTTATTTATTATTTATTTAATATTATTAAATTTAATTAATTTATAAAAGTATCTTTAAGACGAGGCTATAATAAAATTCGACAAATTAGCTAAAGGGTTTATATTAAAACTATTAATTTTTATATAAATTTTATATAATTTAATACTAAAATATATTATACTAAGCACTTATAGCTTAAAGCTTAGCTAATAATAGCAAGCATAGCTAATAATAAGAATTATTGCTTTTATCGGATTACTATTTTAAATAATATTTAAATAAATTAATACTATTAACTTTTTTTAAATTTTAGTAAGTAACCACGTTAAAAGGTTTTATAATTTTAGGCTAAGTCCCTTATAAGCCTTCTTTAAGGATTGCAAGCTACTTTTAAAGTATATTTACTATAATTATAAGGCTCTCGTCGCTTAAGTAGCTTAAAAAATAGTATAGTTTAGTATTTATACCTTATAATTGCGCCGATATTCGGTAAGCGTCGCTAAAGCTTATAATTATAAGGCATATACGCTAAAGTCGCATTACTTTTTATTATAATTTGTCGCAATTTGTCGCAATTTGCATAGTCGAGAGTAGTATACTTAAATAACTTATTTAAAAAAGCTTATTTAAATAATTAAAAGAGAATATATTAAAGCTAATACTTAAAATATTCTTTTTAAATTTTTTTATTTTTTTAATAAGTGCGGTTACTAAATAATTAATTGCCATACTTGCTAATTAACTGCTAAGCGGCTACTAATAGCACTAAGCAAGTGCTAATAACACGTGCGCCTAAGCGAAAAATCGTTGGCAAGTTTTTTTTCTTGATATTATAGCTTAAATAAGTTTAATGCTATACTTGTAATTTTGTTTATAAGGATAATTTCATATCTAATTTAAGAGCTTAAATCTTTGTTATTTGCAAATAATCTATTAACAAATACAAATAGCTTTATATGCTTTAAATTTAAATTTATATATCTAATTCCTTGTTTTAAGTTATCTAGTTGCTATTATAGTTGTTTGTTTAGCATTATTATATCTTTTTTAGTTAGTTCTTAGTGCTAAGCTGCAATTAACAAGTCAAAAATAGCCTCTAGTTAGCAAATTGTTATAATATATACCTTATAAGCTTATTGCTCTTTATACTAGTTATTCCGGGCAAGTGATTTTGCATTAACTAGCTCAATTTTCTTGCTTTAGCCTTTTTGAACTAGTAAGATCAAATCCCTTTCTTGCTAAAGGATATACTTATTAAAAATTAATAATATATCAAATAATAGTTGCTTTATAAGCTTTATAGTAATATTTGCTTTTGCAAGTTCCTTATACTTTAAAGCCTTGAATTTACTATCTTCTAAAATTAAAGTATTATTTATTTGCATTTTGACTAATCCGAAAGCATTTACTATTATTACTAAAAAGCAAAAATTGTATAATAAGGTTATTATATACAACTTTTTTTTAGTAATATTTGTAATATATAGCCTACTAATAAGTTCTAGCTTTTAATATATTATATAATAGTTTTTATATAATTATAATTATTCCAAGTGAGAATTAAGCTTTAAGTTTTTTTAAATAAATGCGCTAGGATTTGTCAATTTAAGAATATTGTAAATTAGATATATGCTTGTGTAACATTCTAAAAAAATAAGTTAATATCTATTTTTGCAAGTAATAGTGCAAGTGCTATAATTAGCTTTTAGCTTGCTTGCTAAATTATAAGTAATTGTATCAAAATCACTTCCTTTCTTTTGTTGTTATATGCTTAAATTACTAATTGTGATTTCTTATATAATAAGTTAGTCAATTTGCCCTTAACTTTGTTTACTAGTCTAAAATTAAAAATTCTACTTATATAAACTTTAAGATTATATAAAATAAACTTAAAAATATCTTTTGTAATTAAAGCCTCGATTTCCTGTTTTTATAAAGCTTAAAATAGTGGTCTAAGTATAGTAATTACTCCTTATTTCTTTAGCTAAAGTGAAAGTTGCAAGTTAGCCTCCTCTTTTTTAATACTAAAAACTTTTAAGTTTTCTTTGTGCTAATAAAAAGGAATTTCGACAATTAGCTTTATAGCTTAAGTAGCAATTGCTAAGTCCTTTGTTTTATTAATAACCCTTGCTAGGTTTATTAAATTATAAATTAAAATAGCTTTGTTACTTAGTGTTTTTGCATTAATTAAATTAATTAGCAAATTTATATAAAATAGCTTTATAACTATAAACCGAAAATTGGTTAGTTTATATAGCATTTAAATTATACAAGTTTTGCTGTCTATTGCAATTAATTTATATAAGCCCTTTTATC
>Ga0302221_10001963_pt1 | contig 13010 bp, 1 predicted proteins | sample II_Palsa_E2_1_FD_193517 | JGI IMG/M metagenome (GOLD analysis project Ga0302221, IMG submission 193517) | Peat permafrost microbial communities from Stordalen Mire near Abisko, Sweden - II_Palsa_E2_1 | ecosystem: Environmental > Terrestrial > Soil > Palsa > Peat permafrost | place: Sweden... | reverse complement strand
TATATAGGGTTAAAGGGATAGCATTATTAAGGGGGTAAATGCCAGTGAAAGAGTCTAGACTAAGGCATAGCATAGCTATATTAATGCCCGCACCGCGTTAATTGCTTAAAGGGACCGGCTTATGCATACGAGGTAGTAGCTAAGGGCGGAAGGTTTAAAAGGATATTTAATAGTAAAAGTCGGGTTTAACTTAATACTTTAAAGCAAACTTAATGCTTTGTAAAAAGGCCCTTTTTAACTCGTTAACGAGTAAAGGAAGGACGTTACCGATTTAGCTAATAAGGGTCTTATAATAGATAAGAATATTCCCTCTTATTTATTTATATAGCCTTTTTATTATAAATCGATATTATAAGTGTTTTTAGTAGTAGCAAGCATTTTGCTTATAAATATGTTAGCATATATAGCTAAATTATAATTAAGTTAAGTCTATTATTACTAAGAATATTAAGTGCTAATTTCGTTTATAAACTAAGCACGTTAGCTACGTGTCGTGGATTTAAGTTATTAAAATATAAAATATATTATTGTTATAGTTTATTTCTTAATAAATACAAATGATTGCAACTAAGAAATAGAGTATTGCTATAATCGTCGTCTAAATTATTGCACTTATATAGACGATAATGTTGCCTTTTGCTATTAGTGCTATAGTAGTCCCTTGCTTATAGTTTTTCTAAATAAATTCCCACTTTTATATATTATAATATTAAAGAGATAAACTAGTAATAGTAATACGACTTCCGATTTTATATATAATATTTTATTTATTGCGACGCTTCGAGTTTTCGAGTCTTTATTAGTTGCTAAAAATTGAAATTTGACCGACTTATTAAGTGATTCTTGTGTTACGAAGCTTAGTATATCCGAGTTTATATTAGTTGCAAAATATTATAGCTATCGCTAAAACTAAATCGCTTTTTTAATATTAAACTTTTATAAATACTTTAATAATACTTACTATAAAAGCTATATCTTAGCAGCTATATACTTTATTTGCATATCTTGTTAAAGGGTATTTACAGATAGCTAAAGTTAACTTACTTATAAAGTTAACTCGAAGTCGATTATGCCTTTCTTGTAGCAAATAGCAAAGGGGATAGCGGCAATAAAGGCGATTACGCTAAGAATTTTGTTAAACCGGAAAACGCTAAAAATTAAAGGCTAAAAGATTAGTGTCTTATACAAGTTGCAATAGCTATATTAATAAAAATTATATAATATATAATACTTTATTACAAAGAATATAAGACTTGCGAGATAAAGCTTTTTAGTAGTTCCTTTTAACATATAAGGTAATACCGGGGAGAGTATAAATATTATAATAATAACGACTATATAAATTGTTACTATATTCTTATACTTGTCGCAAAACTTCTCCTTAGCTAAAAATATCGATATATATATTTACTAAAAATTTAACTTGCTAATTAGTATAGCTCCTCAAAGAACTAAGTAACTTACTTAATAGAGGATTAAAGCTCTATTAGCTAATAAAAGAAGAATTTGTCGAGCAATTTCTTTCTTTTGCTAAATAGAAAACATTAAGAGTAATATGTTAATAACTAAGAGTATTAAAGTTAAAGCTATATTAATTTCGGTAATTTGTTTGTGCTAATACTACTAAGCAAGGATTTGTTTGTGCTAGTACTATTAAGTAAGGATTTGTTTATGCTAGTATTATTAAGTGAGGATAGTAGCTTTAGCTCTTGTAACAAATTATGCTAAGATAAAGAATACTAGTAATAAAACCGATATAAGCATTTCTCGGAACGAGTAAAAGTAGTCGATTTAAATCGGCTCGTTAAATACTCTTATAATAAAAACTTTATTAAAGACGGGCGCAAGGGCGCAAGCACTTTATAAGAGGCACACGAAAGAGTTAGGGAAAGGCTATAAGAGGAACTTAGTACGGGTATTTAATTAATTAAGAATAATTTAAAGCAAGCGTATATATATTGCCTTATTTTATTTTATTCTTATATATGTTTTTTATCTAGTTTATAGCAATTTGCCCCCCTTATCGAGAAACGACTATATAAATTACTTCCCGTGTTTAGATAGCTAGGATTATTTTTAATTTATATAGCGTTAAATTATAGCGGAAAATATAATAATATTAAAAAAATTAAATATTTTTAAGGATTAGATTAAACTAAAAGGGAAGGTAAGGAGGGGAAGACAAGCTATATATAAATTAAGGCTATATAAGTAGACCTAATAAGACGCTACCCCCCTCTTTTAATAGCTAATTAACTAATACCGAGGGATATCTTGCTTAAAGATATTTTACTAGCGTCGACAACTAATAATATAATTAAAAGAGAGCATAATTATCGTTTTAATAGTCAAGAAACAAGAAATATCTCAATTACCCTTAATTTCGGGCTAAGTATCTTTATAAGCTAAAAGTTTATATAAGCGAGTGCTTATTTAAAAAGATTAGCCCTTTATTGCTAATTCGATCCCGTTATATAAACCTAATTTCTTTACTATTTCACTACCCCTTAATTACCCCTTTACTACCCTTTGCCTATAAATTAACTGCTTTATTATACATTTTTCACGCTAATTTTATTACTTATTCTTTACTTATTCCTTACTTACTCTATATATCTTACTATTTCTTTATTACCTATATCTTAGCTAATTATTATTTAGTCTTAAATTTATTATTTCAAATATTACTTTTATAAAGTGACTTTAAGCATTAAATAAGATAGTAATAAAGCTGACTAATATATTAGAAGATGCTTATTCCTTAGACTAACACTTGTATACCCCTCTTGCTATTCTTGTATTATAAATTCTATCCCTCGGGAAGATAAGCGTTTTAATTATTACTAATCTCGAGTAGCAATTTTCTCCTCCTCAAACACTGGAACTACTTACTTTAGCTTAGTACTTGCTTTACATTTCGGTACTATTATTACGTGTTTATTAAGTTATTGCCTTATTGCATTTGCTCTTTAATTTTTAATACTTGCTACTTATTAAGCTTAATTAATTTCTTCTCTTTTACTACCTCACACGCTTTAACCTTGCAATTTATATTATATAAGAGAGCTTAAAGATATAAATTTGCTAAGCTAATATAACTAATAAAGTACTTGTAATACCGGATACCTTATTACAAGTTTGCATTTACTAGATATGCTAAATGCTTGCAAGAATTATTATAATTATAAGCTAATCACAATTACTTTAACCTAATACTCTAATACCCGCCAAAAACTATACAATAAGTAGTAATAAAAGTAGCTATAGCGGCTACTTTTAGCTAAGGAGAAAATGCTTTCAATTTTAAATAACTTATAAAACAAGAGCCTTTATCTTATATGCTACTTGCATCTATATCTAGCTAGCTACAGTTAAAGCCGCTTAAGCTAGCTCCTTTATATATTAACGCTAAACAATTTTACCGAATTTTAAAACGCTATATAATAAGATAACAATTAAAAGAAGCTCTTCGTCTAATATTAAAAGGAAGAAAATTATACTTGCATAAAAGCAAGCACAATTACGCGATAAAGAGACTTAGGGGCCTAAGTGGCAGATTTCTAATAGCTATTAAAGTAAAAGTAAAAGAAGATGGCAAAGAGGAGGAGGATAAATCTTAAAAGATATTAAAGGGGATATTAAGTGCTATTACTAGTATAAAACGAAAAGCCGATACTAACTTTTCGGGACTCGGCAAAAGAGTAAGGGAAACTCCCCCCTTTAAGCAACAAGCAAGGAGTAAGGATAATTAATTAATTAAAAGGTAATCTTTCAAGTTGTCTTAATTCGCTTTTCCTTTCTTATAAGTTTTAAATATTGTTTAAATAAAGCTATTATAATTATGCAATTAATCTGTTCAATTTTTAATAAATAGAGGCTAGATAATAAGTAAATATGTTACTTAGTATTAAGGTAATAAGATAAAGCTTTAAAGGTGAAAATTTCGAGCTAAAAATGACTTGGAATTTAGCTATTAATTCTTAAAGATATTTCGAATTAGTTTAAATATAGTTTATAATATAAGCTTTATATTGTCCTCTTATTTTTATATAATCTATTGCTTAGCGTACTCGAAAATTGATAGCGTAAAATCTATTCTTATCTATATCGAATAATACTATTTCGCGAATGCGCAAAGAGCAATAACGAGGGAGAAGAAGATAATATAGAATTACAATTTATAAGTTAACAATTCCGATAATTTTAACGTCTTTAGCGCAAGGGCAAAAATTAAAATAGCTAAAAGGAATTGTGTAGCGACTTTTATGCAAAGGGTGCAAAGGAGTTGTGTGCAAAGAGTGTTTATTATTAAATTGACCTCCGCTAGCATAATGCAGCTATTTATAGTTTATGCCCTTAGGGCCCGGGAATGTTAAGTATATTTAAAGCGAGGCTAGTTGTGCTTTTAATAATAAAGGGCATATTAAAAAGATAGTAATAACAATTATTAATATAAAACTGCAATTTTGTTAAAAGAGTTATAAAGCTTAATACAAGTATTTAAATATAATACTAATAAATACCGGGCTAAAGGGCAATAAGAAATAAATTACACTAGATATTCTCCTTTTCATTTTTAATTAAAGGATAATATAAGGAGTAATTGTTCTATAAACTAAGCAATTTAATTTTTTAAGCGTTAAATCCGTGTAAAGTTACTTGAATAATTATTTTGGGGGGGAGAAGTTGCACCTTTATAAAGGTAAACTTTAAAAGGAAGAGCAAAAGGAGAATTATAAAGAGCCTTTCCTTTTGTAACTCCTTTAGCGCTAAGTTAATAGACGCTCCGGGTAATTAGATAGCTTAAATAGCTTATATAATACCTTTAATAGCGCCTTTTGTATACAGGTTAATACCTTTAAACGTCTATTATTAGACGCGTCTTTGTGCATAATTCCCCTTGCTATTATGCTATTACGCCTTTGCACTCGTCCTTTATATAGCCAAAAATCGGGATTGCCTATTTTGCACTAGTTCTTAAACTTGGGTAATTAGCTAAAATCCCCCTCGTTTGTACAAAATAATAAACTTACTTTTAAAATTAGCCGAGGTGTTTTTATATTTTAATTATTGCCCTCTTTGCTTAAAGGCCTCTTACTATTTTTCCTCCTTATAACGGTTATATAGCGGGCTATTATAGTAAAGCTTACTAATAATCCGGCAATAGGCCGAAATAATTGAAGTAAGCTAGTATTTTAATACTAAAAGCGCTATTGTGTATAATTTAGGCCGAAAGGGGCTCGCTTATTAACCGAGATTTGGAGGCGGCTTACATTTAGTAACCCTTTCTTTCTATTATCATCCGAGTCCTTATAGCAAGTGCAAAAAAGATTTATCTTTAACTAGCGTAACCTCTTGCGCTAACTTATATTTAAGGTATAAAGATTTGCACTTAGACTCTAACTTCTTTACTAAATAGACCCCTCCGGTACAATACCGAGATGCAAACGAAAAAGTAAGCAACTATTAATATAGCCCCGGAAATACCGCGAAATAATTTATTTTTATAGCCTCCTTATTAAACTCTTTCCGAATAATTTATTTAAACCGGGTTATAGCTATTCAAAGTTTAAAGCTATAAAAGTTACGATATTACTAATTTATAAATTAAAGTTATTTATTAAAGAAGATATTAAAGAAGGTAAGATAATTATTAAGTTAATAAGGAGGAGAGTTGTAGCTAAGAAGGTAAATGCTTTAAAGAAGCATTACTAGGGGATTAGTATTAAAAAATGTTTCCTATTTATAATCAATAAACACGATATTATTAATTATACTTATAAGTTTAATATTACCCGCTTTGCCAATTATAGTTATAAGCTAAATATAATAGCAAAGGTAATTAAGTTAAAGGGGGAAAATAGTATTTCTTACTTTTCGTGGCATGCAATTAAGAAAGGCATATTTTTTTATATTATTATTAAGACTTGTAAATAACTTTTAAAGGCGAGGAATTTACTTTAAGCTATAACTTTAATCTCGAGATCGGAAGCCGCTATTGTAACCCTTACAATTGTAATATATTAATTTATTAGGGTTTTATTAACTAAAATAGCAAGCAAGGATCTTGTTAATATCCGTATAACAATTGCAATTATCGAAAGCTTAATGCGATATTACAGCAGAAAAAGGAAAGATAATAAGAATGTAATTAGAAGATAAAATAGCAAATATAGCTTATTAATATAGCAGCAAAATATATATTTTCAACTTAAAAAGAACTAAGCATTATAACTTAAGCTTAAAGCTCTTGCACAAAATTGTAAGGTGGAAAAATTTAGAAAGGCTTTAACTTAAAGGAGGAAGTATTTTCTAGGGTAAAGCTTATAAGAGGAGGCTAAGGATATCAATCTCGACTTCTTTACTCTCCTTAAATAATAACTCTTTAAAGCTATCCGGTTCGAGTCCCTTTAAAGCAAATACATAAGTGTAATATATAAACTTGTAAATAGCCTAAACAAATTCCTCTTATAGATTTTTACTTTTAGCTTTAAATAAGTATATATGTTTGCTAAGTTTATATAATAAATACTTTAGTAATATTTAATTAAAGATTCGATCGAGTTAGACGTTAGCTTAAACGTGATCTCGTGCTATAATATTATATTTATAAATATAGCATATGCTTCGATGTAAATAAGCTAAAAAGCTTGTGTTAAAGGGATCGAGTCCTTAAGTTCAATATCCGGAGCTTTAGGAAGTGTAATAAAGGCTAAGGTTTATATTATAGTCGAAGACGATAGCGTTTTAGTTAAACAACTTTAATATTATTGCACACTACTATTGCGATAAAGCTTAGTTATGCGGTTTAGTATTAATATTAATTAACGCTTTACTTTAAAACTTAAAATAATATAAATAAAAGCTTTAAGCGCGAAAGCAATAACAAAAGCTGGTAATAGAAGACGCACTAGGGTGCATATCTTCTTGCTCCTTATAATAGCTTTTAGAATTATAGTTAGATGCTATTTAAGACTAGGATAAGCCTTTAAAATACCTTCGATATATGCAAGTTTTCGGACTTGTTTGTTAGTAAGGGTTTTAAGTTTTGTTCGACTTTGCCGTTTTGTGACGTTTGTCTTTAATATGCGAGTATCTTAAGTATTATTTGTATGCGTCGACATTGTAACAATATTTAAGAGGAAGTACGGGCTATTAATTCGAGTTAATTGCAAATTTTTCTTCTCTTTAGTATCTTGTTAAGTTATATAAATATAAGGCAATTTGCATTAGTTAACGAGAGCGGGATATTGTTTAAGGGTACATTTATATTATTATTATCCCAGCCCCCTTAAATAAATTAAGCGAATATTAAAATCTCGGGAGCTTCTAGTATAAGGCCGAATCCGAGCTAGCTAGCATTTATATGCTAGACTAGGGATGTTTTATGCGGGATATTAAGGGAGCGTTTTATGTCTAATAGGCGAGATGCAAAACGCAGCTAATAGCGAGGGGAGATTAGGGGGTTATATAAGACACTAGTAGAAAATATTTGTTTTGCCTATTTATTACCCTTTTATTACCCTTTTACCACCCTTTTACCACCCTTTTACTACTCTTTTACCCTCCTTTTACTACCCCTTTACTGTCCCTTTATTACCCTTTATTACCCCTTATTACCCCTTTACTTTTTAGCGCAAATTTGTTCTTTAATGCCGAAAGGCAAGCGGCTTATTCCGGATTACAAGAAACTTGTCGCAATTGCTTATAATATTAAAAGCTAAAAGATATAGCTCGAGGTTTATAAGGGCCTCCTCTAGCCTCGTTTTCTTTGCACTTTCCGTCGAATTACTATAATATTTAAATAGTAATAAAAGAGAGGATATACTATTTATAAAACCGCTTTATTTAAAGGCTATTACTTCTTTATTCTTTTCGCATTTTATATATTAAAGAGAATATATGCGAAGAAGTTAGTCGCTAAATTCCTCGAAACAGTTAAAGAATATAACAAGAGCTATTAATTTAACTTAGACTATAAGACTATTATTGCCTTCCGGAATTGGGCAATATTAAAAGAGGGGGAAGTGCTAAGTTTTATCGAATTTATAAACACGCTTTTAGATTTAGATATAACACTTGTTAAGCGAATGCTTTCTCGGAGAGGGCTTTAAGGGACTAATAGTTAAATAAACGTTATAAGCATCTTATTCTTAAATTGTATAATCTTATTCCGTTAATTACTTTTAAAGATAACTAAGCATTAAATAAATTTACCTTTTACCGAGCCACGCGCGGCCTTCGACGAGCGACAATTGGCATATAAGCAAGGGCAAGGTGTTAAAGAAGTAGATGTAAAGGGTAAAGATATTATAAAGTTTTTAATTCCGAGACTAAGCATTAGAGCAGGCGCGACATATAGCAAGCAAGAGGCTATACGTGCTATGGGGGAAGAGGGTATAGCTCCGAATGCAGCAACTAAGAGTGAGTATAATCGCGCAAGCGGCTTTTTAAATTACCCCAAGTCTATTAAAGACTTAACTGCACCTCCGAATCCTATTAGCTTTAATGCTCCGATAAATATTATAATAAACTTTGCATAAGGGGGTTAGCAAGATAAAGACTAAGAATATAAAAAGTTATATCTTATTTAGGAAATCCTTTTTCTTTTTTTACTTTTAAAAACTACAAATGCAAAGTTTATTCTAATTTTATTGCTCCTTATATTTGCCACCTTTTATCTTAGCTCTAATATATCCGGAAGGTTTATTATTAGCTATAGTTCGATTACTTGTTTAATTACTTTAAAGGTTATAAACTTAAATGCAATTACATCTCTTTTCTTTATTCCGAAATTTAGTCGAGCATCGAAAATTAATTTGCGAGATATATTAGAATAAAGGATTATAATAGTAATAAGAACTTTATAAGCCGCTATTAGTATATGTTTCTTCCTTCCTTCGGGAGCTTGCTATAAGGAGGGCAAATTCGATACCTTTATACAAGTACCTTTTCCCTTTAATAAAAGGCAACGTATATCGATGTAAATTGCTCTAATATAATATTCGCAATCCCTTAGCTATTAGAAAGACTAATAAAGCTTGCCGGCCGGCCTTAAGTTTATTACTTTTAAAAAACGAGATATAGCCCGGGTATATTATATATTTTAACTAGTATACTAAAATGCAAATTTCGCTATCGAAAAAGGATTATATAATAAGCATAATTCTTTAAAAGAGATTAGATAAATATTTATAAAATATTTAGTTTTGCTTACTAAATTAAGGATATGCTATTTGCAAAAGTCTAAGCTATATTCTATAAAAAATACGAAGTTCCTCTTTTTTATTTCTAAGACATTATCCCCGACTATCAAGTCTTTTAATTTAAAGTAGCCGAGGCCTCCTTCGGACAAACATTTTGCGACCTTTAGCTCGAATGCGGTCGATGCTATATAAAGCTATAATATATTGTTAAATAAAAATGCAATAGTAGTCGAAAGAGATAAAAGGTCGGCTATATTTTAGCGAGGAATTTAGCTTTATCTTACGTGATACAACTATAAATTACAAGGGGTTAAAGCTATATTCCCGATAGTAGCATAATAGTAGCAAAGATTAGCGCAAAGCTTTAGCAAAAATAGGAAAACTAAAAGTAAAATAAAGAGCTTTCTTCGGTTGCAAAGTAATATTATTTATACTTATATTGCTAAAGTTTAACATCTTCCTCTTAATTAAAGATAATAGCTTTTTAGCTCTAGAATTTAGGCACTATTGCAAATAGCTTAAGCTTTTAAATTTGCCGCTTAACTTATATGCTACTTAATCCGCATACCTCGGATAAAAGCAAATAAAGCAAGTAGCTTTCTCTATAACTCGAAAATATTAAACTAGCATATAAAGTTTTAAACTTAAAGTTTAAAAAATATATAATAAGTATATATATATTCTTTAAATATGTTTAGCACTAAGCGAGGGTAAGCTTTATCGACTTAAAGGTAGCTAAGACGCTATATACCTTAAACGCTTAAAGAAAGAGAGAAAAATAAGTATAAGTAATAGTTTTAGGATCCTTTATTAATTGCGCCTAATCTTATATAAAAGCGCCGACAAGCTTAAATATTGTCTTTACTTAAAAATAATTAATTAAGCCGTCTTAGTAAATAATAAACTAGAATTCCGAACTTAGATATATTTGCTTAGCAAGTACTACTAAAATCTTCCTTGTTTAAACCTTTTCATTTTTAACCTTTCTTATAACTAGGGCATTTGCCCCTTCCGAGTAAGGCTTTGTCTTAGCAAGTTTAGCACTTAATTATCGTTTAATAGAGAAGATATTAATAATAAGTGATTTGCGACTCTAATATTAATAGCGTTTAAGGATATGCGAAGAAAGGTACTATTGCTTTAATAAAGAGAGCCGATTAAAGTAAAAGCTAACTCTTGCTAAAGGGGTAAAGCGTTTAAGTAAGTTTCTTGTAATATTTGGCTTCGACGGATAACGTCGGTTAATTATTTAATTAATGCTAATTAGCTAGACGGCTAAATTTAAGAGCCTTATATTAGCTGCCTTTATAGCTTAAAAGCATAAACCCTCTTGCCCCTTTACCCTCTAGTACTATTATCCTTTGCGTTATCGATTTGCCTTTATTTAATTTATCTTATTAGCTACAAGCTATTAGAAGGGGTTAAAATAATTAGTAGTAAAGGATTAGGAGACACGTGTTTAATAAAGCAGTTTTAAACTTTATTTCGTGGGAAAGCTATAATCGTTTAGCCTCGGGGCAGACTAGGCTTTACTTAGAACTTAAAGGAGCTACTTAGTCTCGATAATGCTTAAAAGGAGTTTTAAATATGTTATTTTAAAATTCGAAAAGAATATAAGTTGCCTTTAAATAAGGATGAACTTTTCCGGTTTTAAGGAAAATTCTAGTTATAATATTTAAATATAAGGCTAGTAAAAGGCATTTTAATTAACGCTAAGAAAATTTAAATCTTTTTTACTTAACTATACGTGATTAGCTAACTTACTTTATCGCGCTATCTTCTTGTTAATAACAAAGCTAGTTTATCTCTATTTTACCCTTACTTAATACTAAAATACTCTTATTTTTAATCTTTTTGCATAGATATTTGAGAAGCGGTATTACTTAAGCCGGGCTAGTTAAGCACTTTACTTCTAGTAAAATGCAATATTTACTATTACTATAGCAAGTGTTTATAGCACATGCTTTACTAGCATTATAATTAGTATTGTTATTGCACTTAGCTAAATTGGTATAAAGTTTATCCTAAAAATAAGTTAAGATATAGTTAATATCTTAGCTATAAGCGTACACTTTACCGGGGCATACGAGGAGCTTATAGCTATTGCAAGTGCTTCTAGCAACGCAAAAACTAAATACCGAAGGCTTAGCGTTAAAAATTGTAAATAATATAAGCGCTTAAGATAAGTTTAAGCTTAAAATAGTTATTAAAGAGACTGCTTTAATAAAGGATAAAAGGTTAAAAGAGGATAAAGCTTAAACTGTAATAGACTTGCTAGTTTAGCTATTTTAAGTAATAAGGCTTTAAGAGATTATAGATGTAATTGCAAGTTATAAACTAGTAAAAGACGAGATTAAGCTATTTTAAGTAATAAGGCTTTAGCAAATTGTAAATGCAGCTATAAGTTGCAAATAATTAGCAAAGGAAATCGAGCTATTTTGGACAATAAAGCTTTAAGAGGTTATAAAACTAGAAATCTTTAAGCTAAAGGTACTTTAGAGACACGGGCTAGACTTGCACTATTAGCTAAAACCTCACAAAGGTAAAGCATATACTAGTTAATATAATTTATAAAACGGTTATTATTAAGATATAAAGCTATCTTAAACGGTATTAAGAAGAAAATAATAATGCGCGTCGAATGCATTATATATTTGAGATTAAAAAGAAGAACTAGTAGTCCTAGTATTTATAGCGATTTACTACTTAATATAAACGAGCTTAAGGTTATTTGTAGGATTATCCCTTATTTGTTCTTGCTAGCTTATTATATCTTAATCTCTTTTACTTCGTCTTAACGCTACTATCAAGTGCAAAAAACTTAATTAGATAGACTTTATAATATGATTAGTCTCTTAGTTAAGTGGATATTATATAACTAATTAGTAAAAGTTGTGCTAGTATAATTAATTACTACTAATTCGGTAAGGGGTCGATATTTTAATAGCATTACTACTAACTAATAAAAATAATAGGACGGACGGTAAGCCTCGTTTATATATTATTTCCTTTGTTTAAAATTTGATAATAAGGTAAATAATACTATTATAAGTTAAAAGATTAAGAGATAACCTTCTTTAGTTTTATATAAGTATATATTAATATTATAAGGCACCCCGTTTTCTAAAACATTTATTATAACACGATAATAAAAGGGAAAAAGTCGTATAAGAAAGCTTTAAGGAAGAAGAAGACTTTAATAAAGAAAGCTTACAAATTAGGGGAGATTCTTAGGTTCGAGGTAGCTTTATTTGTCCGACGACAAGGTTAAATTATTACATTTAAATTAATTAATAACAGATCTTAGTAGCTATTAAAGGTCAAAATTGTAAGTTAAGTTAAAATTAAATCTAATATGTAACTAATATATATAATACAAGATTTCGCGTTCCTTTTATCGACGAATCTTTTACTATACCACTTCGAAAAGTAGAGTTATTACTAGCTTTATAAGGCGGGTAAAATAGTTTAAATTGCTTCGTTTTTAAGTAAAAGATGCAAATATAATAAATTACAAATAAAGCAATTTACTCTAATATTTATTGCTAATATTATTTCCGTGAATTTAAACTATAAGTATTGTGGCGGGGCGCCAAGCAAATAGTCGATTTTTGGTGTTTTTGCAAGGAGTCTACTAGTCTGCACGTGACTACAGGAACTGATATATATTCTGGGTTTTTGCTTGTACTTTACAACAACATAACATCTTTCTTTAATATCATTATCTTCTTCTCATACTCCACTTCCATAATATTAATTGTACACACTTGATATTCGATTACTTGTTCTTGTTTTACGCGTGTT
>Ga0302221_10001960_pt1 | contig 13024 bp, 4 predicted proteins | sample II_Palsa_E2_1_FD_193517 | JGI IMG/M metagenome (GOLD analysis project Ga0302221, IMG submission 193517) | Peat permafrost microbial communities from Stordalen Mire near Abisko, Sweden - II_Palsa_E2_1 | ecosystem: Environmental > Terrestrial > Soil > Palsa > Peat permafrost | place: Sweden... | reverse complement strand
CTCTGGTTGACCCCCCCCCTCTGTATTTAAGACTTCTTCATGCCCTTTCTTGAGCAGGCGACAGGCAATTCAATACGATTCTTCACACATGTCTTCTACTTGAACACCCAAGTGACCGCTATTTAGGGGACAGGCGAATCCAGAATTGGGCTTGAATTTTTGGAATAATTTTGAAAGGTTGGGTTGGCCTCACCTACACCCTGCGCGAGGCGAGGTCCTCTGCAAAACAGCCGAGCCCACCAAACCTTGCAGCACAGCCCTCACTGACTAGCGCCCTATGACGTCACCAATGGCCTGACAGGAGGAAGAGTTCGCATGTCAAAAGCTTCAATTCGGCAAATAGCGGTAGAATGCAGAAGATACAATAACAAGTGTCGCGGGCTAGCTTTATAATAACATTATAATAACAAAATATTCCTTTAACAATCCCCACAAGTCGAGTCTCTAGCATAGTTATTTGTACAGCAGTTATAGAAACCACTCCCGTCAATCGAGTATTTAGCAGCAGCTATACACTAAATGTGAGGATGTTATTGGTAGGCAATAAGGCAATGTGAACAATTCAGTGGATTTTAAAGAGTATATTTAGTATAAAACTAATCTCTGCCCCTCTAGCAAGTGCAAGTGAACATCCTTAAAGCCTACGGCTTGTAAGGATGTAAAACGGGTCGAATATTCCTCCGTTGCAGACTAAATGTTGCTCCGGGAGTTTTAGTGCTTACAAGTCACCTAATCCTTAGCATCACTAGCCCTACACATATAACCGACTTCACGCATATCACAAGTATACCCCCTCTTGAGATCTTGTCCCTAAGATTATCTAATTAAAGTCCTTGTAATAAGTTCTATTAGAAAGGGTAATAATATAGTATAAGCGCCATGTAATTGCTATAAATAAACGACGCGTAGCGTGCGATATAATTAGTCGAAACTCGCATAGCATAAGCTACGGAGGTATACGATTAGTTAATCTAAAAAAACTAAGGAATAGCGAGAAAAACGGCCTAGCTTGTTGCTTCCTTGCATATTAATCCCAAATCCTTAAAAATATAATATATATCTTTAAAAGAAAGCAAGAATGGATATTTTCATTGTATATATAACTATTAAATTGCATAAGAAGTGACAAAAAGGCTCTTAGAAGGTAAGTACTTAGAGGGCAAGCGCACTAGTCGCTTCCGGAAATAGATTAGCGTCAAATTTGGAGTAATTCCTTTATATAGCTCGACAACCGATTTCTTTAAGCCCTTTAAGCCCTTAAATATAAAAACCCTCAATTAGTGCTTTTACTTTTTCCAAAAACAACACTAAATAACTTGTCCCTTTTTAACTTATTTGCATAATTATTAATCTATTAAAAGCTTTACCTTTATATTACTATATTTGTTACGGTTCTAGCGCTGGCACGTGCAGCGCCATTCCCGATCAGGCTAGGTCGGCGCACCTAGGATATTTAAGCATGCGATAGCTTCATGCTTCCTGCTTCCTTCCTTAGCTTTGTATAGTCGTAATTGAGACCCTTTTACTTTGCCTTCCTTTCCAGGCCCTGAAGCTGGCGTTCGTGACAATATTTATATCGGGTTTCTAGTCTATTATAGCACCCTTTAAAAAGCATAAAGCCGACCTTGCCGATTCTTAGCCTTAATTAAGTCGCTATCTTAAATGCTTTAAGCATATGATTATTAATCTTAAGATTAAGTATTTAACTTTTGTTAGTACAGCCAGGTGATCCGAATGTGTAACACACAATAGTACCCCAAAAGTAATATATTCAATAATGTGTGTCCATTGTTGAATAAGGACTGCTATGTATATATAATAATTGTAAGAAGTAAAATATATTAAATGCATCAGGCCCGCGCGTATAAAGGATCTAAATTAGGGCCCGAAAAGCAAGTCTGCCAAAACCCGAAAGTAGAATTAGGAATAAGACTAGCAGTTAAGCCGTATAAGAGTAAAAGTAAATGCAATATTAGAGGCAAATGCAATATATGTTCCGATATTAGTAACCTTTTCTTCTCGTATAAAACGCACTTGAATTAAAAGTAACTCGTGCTTAAATAACAAAAAAACAAGCAAGTAAATTAGATAAATTAAAAACAAGTAAACCCGAAAGAATTATAACGTGCTTTAGTCCTCACGTGACCGGGGAATTTAAAAATTCCTTTGTTATATGCTATTGCTACCTTATTTTTCAAGCCGCCCTTAAAGGGGGAATTCCCCCTCCCGGAATAGCCTTAATCCTTAAGTTACCCCCGGAGGGGCAACTCGCTAATTTTACCTCTCTCCGAGTAGCCTTAAACTTAAGGCATTAACCCTATCACGTGCCTTAGCTTAAAAGCTTTTAACTACGCTTACGCTATTTACTCTTTTTACTTATTCTTTAACTTGTATATTTAATTAATTCGTATTAATAAACCTTTATAAAGCCTTATTCGGAGTCCCTTTAATTATAGCGTTTACTAGGTTGTCTTAGCTATTAATTTATTATATTTTTATAAGTTCCTTTTATTTATATAATTATCGGATAGCTATAATATCGATTATTAACCTCTTCTCTTTAATAATTCCAAGCTTAATAAAGCATTTATATAATAAATATAAATCGGTATAAATAATAATCGGGGTTAAAGGTAATCCTAGTTAATTAGTAACTATTTTAATAATAGTATTAATAGCAATAGCTATATTAATACCTCTTACTATTTTATATACCTTTAATGCAAGGACACTTCTAGTAACCCGTTTGCTTTTTAAATTACTATAATGCACTAGGTTGCCTTATAGCTTAAATAAGTCTAATATTATGCTTATAATTTCGTTTGCAAGGATAATTTCATATTTAATCTAAAAGCTTAAATCTTTATTATTTGCAAATAATCTATTAATAAAAACAAATAGCTTTATATGCTTTAAATTTAGATTTACATATTTAATTCCTCGTTTTAAGTTATCTAATTGCTATTGCAGTTATTTATTTAGCATTACTAAGTCTTTTTTAGTTAGTTTTTAGTGCTAAGCTACAATTAACAAATCAAATATGGCCTTTAATTAGCAAATTGTTGCAATATATGCCCCATAGGCTCGTTGCTCTTTATATTAGTCGTTTTAAGCAAGTAATTTTGCGTTAACTAGCTCGATTTTCTTGCTTTAGCCTTTTTGTACTAATAAGATCAAATCTCCTTTTTGCCGGAGGACACACTTATTAAAAATTAATAGCATATCAAGTGACAACTGCTTTATAAGTTTTGCGGTAATATTTGCTTTTGCAAGTTCCTTGTGCTTTAAAGCCTTAAATTTGCTATCCCTTAAGATTAAAGTGTTATTTGTTTGCATTTTAACTAATTTAAAAGCTTTTGCTATTATTATTACTAAAAGGCAAGGATTATATAATAAGGTTATTATATGCAGCTTTTCTTACTAATATTTGTAATATATAGCCCACTAATAAGTTTTAGCTTTTAGTATACTATATAATAGTTTCCGTATAACTATAATTGTTTTAAGTAGGAATTAAGCATTAAGTTCCTTAAGTAAATGCGCTAGGATTTGTCGATTTAAGAATGTTATAAATTAAATATATGCTTATATAATATCCCAGAGGAATAAATTAATATCAGTGTAGGCAAAAAAAATTAAACTAATTAATTATAATTAAATTAAATTAAATTAAATTAAATTAAGTCATGCTTTAATTTCAATTAAATTAGGTCTCTAAGAAAAATTAATTATAATTAATTTGTCATGTGATTAAATAAAAACGTGACTTGGAATAGAATATTTAATATAAATAAAATTAAATTATAAAATTATTAACTAGTACTTACTTTATAAGTATTAATTAAAGATAAAATAAGCTAAAAGCCTTAATTATTAACTAAATAAAAGTGAAATAAGTGCAAATTTACTAAGTAGTGATTTTAAAGTATATAAGCTATCCTTATCTATAATCTTATCGATTAAATACTCTGTATAAGGGTGAATAAATGTTAAACTATATTTAATTGCATATAGCAAGAAAGGCTAGAATCAAGGCAAGTAAGTGATTGGTCAGACCACCCTGCGATTCTAGCTAGTTCGCTAATAAAAACCCTATAAACAAGTGAAAATTAACATTTATTTCCACTTGTAAGTAGTAGCATTAAGTTAAGGTTATCTATCGCTGCCTAGGCCTTTTTCGGCAAACCTCTAATCGTGTTACGTTAACACTTCACCTCACAAGTCACGTGACCCCATTTCGTGTATATAGCTGGGCTTTTGCCCCTTTCTTCCTCCATTAATCATATTATATTTACATAACCGAATTTATATGCAACAGATCGATTACCGAGTTTCGCTAAACTGCTTTATTAGTCAGCCGATAATTAATTATAATTAAATTTAATTTAATTATTCTAAAAAAATCTTAATTTTGATTTAATTAAGTACCGATAATTTAATTTAATTTAATCAAAACCTACACTGGTTAATATCCATTTTTGCAAGTAATAATGCAAGTGTTATAATTAGCCTTTAACTTGCTTTCTAAATTGTAAGTGTCGGAATAAACTCGTAGGGTGAGTGGTAACAAAGAGGAAGGCACTCCGCACCTAGTTTGTATGCGAAATTGTGCCTCTTATTTTGTACAAAGAAGGAAGCAGGAGGTTCTAGAGGAAGCTCCCGCTTATATGCTAGCTAAGCGACCACGTGGCTAGCAAGCGAGCACGTGGTCTAGCATGTGACCTATTTACACGTGATCTTTGTTCCGATAGTAAGTAATTATGTTAAAATCACTTCCTTTCCTTTGTTGTTATATACTTAAATTACTAATTGTAATTTCTTATATAATAAGTTAGTCGACTTCCCTTTAACTTTGTTTACTAGTTTAAAATTAAAAATTTTGCTTAAATAAACCTTAAAATTATATAAAACGAACTTAAATATATCCCTTGCAATTAAGGCCTCGATTTCTTGCTTTTATAAAGCCTAAAATAGTAGTTTAAGTGTAATAATTACTGTGGCGGGGTCACGTGGCACTGCACGTGATCTACGCGAAGGAGGATAAATATCGCAGTTCTTGCCACCTGTACACTTAGCCTAGTAGTCAAATGCCAGTCAACAAATGCATCACCATTTGCACTCCCTCCATTCATTTGGTTGTACGCCTTGCCAACCCCTTTACATTACCCTTTATTTCCTTAGCTAAAGTAAAAGTTGCAAGTTAGCCTCCTATTTCTTAATACTAAAAACCTTTAAGTTTTCTTTGTGCTAGTAAAAAGGAATTTCGACAACTAGTCTTATAGCTCGAGTAGCAGTTGCTAATTTCTTTGTTTTAACCCTTACCGGGTTTATTAAGTTATAAGTTAAAACGGCTTAGTTGCTTAGTGCTTTTGCACTAATTAAATTAATTTATCAATTTATATAAAATAGCTTTATAACTATAAACTGAAAATTAGTTAGTTTATATAGCATTTAAATTATATAAGTTTCACTATTTATTATAATTAATTTATATAAGCCCTTTTATCCCTTATTTTCACGCTATACTTGTATATTCGATTAAAGTAATAAATCATATATTTTATCTATAACTAGTCTATTTTTAATAGTAAGTGCTTCTTAGACTTAGCATTTTATATAAAATTGTTATACTTCCTTTATTGTTATATAAACGGCCTTTGCCTTTTTAGTAATAGTAAATGCTAGGGGGTCTTAGTTTATAATTTTAAAATATAATCTAAAAATAAGGAGTATAAGCATAAGCTTATCTAGTCTTGCAATATTGTTTATAGCCTTTATTGCTATTTGCAAAATCACTTCCTTATTAAGCTTTTCATCTTACAATTTGTCTTATAAGATTTTATATAAATGTCTTAATAGTATTTAATATTATTCGACTTTACTAATACTATTATAAGCTTTAACTAGTACTTCCTTTACTTTAATAGCTAGTAATTTTGCATATTACCGGAATTTTATTAATAAGAAGTTTTTCTTAGCATTATATACTAAGCAATTAAATAAACTTTAATATATGTTAATTTAGCATAATTGTATAGTATCTTATACTATTTTTGCTAACATATCCTTTAAAAACTATATAATATTAAATGCTATAGCTTTATTAATAACTTAAAGCACTAGTTTGCCATTTAAGTAAAGCATATTAATTATAATTAAATAATTAAAATTGTTATTATCTTTAAGGGTAAACTTGAATTAGCCGGGTAATTTCGCATTCAACTAACAACTCTTACAATACTTTATTAATTGTTTAATTATGCGTTAATTAATGTTTATATATCCGGCCTATTTTAGTACTTTTGCTAGTCTTTGTATAAATAAGTGTCTAAAACGGCAATAGAATTGCTTTAGCTTTATTTCTATCAAGTGACTATATACTATAGCTTCTTCTTTATATAAAAGCATTTATAGATAGCCCCATTTTTATATAATCGGCATAGTCTTCTTGTCTTAAATTAGAATATTAGCTAAGTTGTCTAATTTAACTCTTATTTTGTTTATATCTTAAATATAATATAAGAATAATATATTTGCTAGTATAATATAAAATATAATCGGCCTAAGTAATATATTTACGGTAATTGTTCTTTATATAGTTGCCGATCCTTTACCGAATCAAATATAATAATTTTTAATATTTATATAATTAATTGTGACTATCGGATTAAGCTTTTGTAATGCTAAGACTTGTAGCTCCCTTGCAGTTAATACGCTTAATGCGCTATTATCGGGCATAATTCTTTAAAATATGCTCGAGGAATAGCGATCCTTAAATATAAAAACTAATATTTTTAAGGGCTAAGTGAAAATGTCTTCTATAATAATCGCATATATAAACAATTAGTTATTTAAAGTCGTTATTGCTTTTAATCTATTAATTTTACCGAATTCGGTAAAAAATTGCTTTATATTATATAATAATTTGTGCATTTCTAGCAATGTAATCTATTATAAGTCGTGCAGTTGCAATAAATCGTTTAACTTGTTATTGCTATCGCTATTTTCGTTCGGGGTTCCCTTAAATTCTAGTATAAAACCCTAAAAATCCTCTTTTAATGCATTTGCAACAAATTGCTAATATGCCTTCTTTTTTTCCTCATCTATATGCTTTATAAACTAGCATCTTAGTCGTCTGCAAATAAAGCACTTCTTTATATAATCCTTTATAATTTTATTATAATCTACAAAATAACCCGCAAAACGACTTGCAAAACGCCCTAAAAAACGCTTTACAAAACGACCTCGGGAGCGGCCCGCAAAACGACCCCTTTTATTGCGCTTATAGCCTTTATAAGTTCGGTCGGTTTAGTGCTAAGTAAGGTCATACGACTTATCCTTGTCCTCTTAATAATATGCCGGATAATCCTTTAGCTCCTTCTCTTGTACAAATTGCCTTACTACTAAATATAGCTTTATATATGCCCCCTTAAAGGTAAATACTAATTTAAACAATGCCAGTCGACATTCTAGAATGCTACTATATACGTTAATTACTTAGTCTTATAAGTTATACTCGTTTTAATATTTTACTAATAGTCCCCGCTAAGCTATATATAAAGTGTTAAAGAGCACTTTTAAGCATTTGGGTTAAGTCTTCTTAAAGTATTTTGTTATAATATAATAAAGTGTTGTTCTTCTCTATTCTATAAGATACTTTTATTGCTATTCCTTTGTTTTAAAGTAAGTCCTAGTCATTTCTACTATAATAATAAAATTGTATAATTGTTTAAATATTTTATTATAGTAAAATGCGCTAGCTTGTCCTTTAAGTATAATAAAAAATGTTAAGTAGAATTAGTTATTTGCTAATTCGACTTTTATATAATTGTCGAAAAACACTTAAAGTTTAATATCTAAAATATTATACTCTTTACCCCTATATTTCTTATTATTACTTGCATAAATCTTTATTATATTTGCAAGTAGCTATAGCTAAGTTATATAAATTAGTAAATTGTATAAGACAACTAGCTCTAGTTGCTTATACTATATAATAAGAGATAGTAATTCTTGCCCAAGAAAAGGGTGCAGATTACTATTAAATTATTTGTATAGCTATACTAGTAAACGTGGTATTTCGTCCCGGGGTAGCTGTCTTAGTAGTATATAACTTGGGGTTTGCTTTAGCTAAGGTGGTTCTATATAGCTTACAGTTAACTAGTCTTATTTAACATTCTGTTTAATCGATATATATAGCGTTTCTTATAGTTTCTAGTATACCGGGTTTAATATAAAGACAAACTCTTTCTTTAAATCGAGCATCTTTTAAAGTTTGCCTTTTATTTATTAGTGTTATGCCTCCTTTATAAGGGTGCTATATACTACTTTAGCAAAGGAGATTAGTTTGCCTTGTTTCTTGACTTATACTTTATATGCAACTAGGTATATACAAAGCTCTTTTAAGGCTAATCGACTAGCCTTCTTAAGCATCTTAAGTGTTTATCCTTTTATGCTTTCCCGGAACTCTTCTTATAAATCAAAGTCTATATATTCGAGGTGCTTATATTATAAGATAAAAAGCTTGATATATTTGTTCAAAAATTCTTCTTTAAGGGTATTTAGGTTGTTTAAATGAAAGGTTTTGCCCTAGTTTTCCTTATTTAATAAGCAAAGCAATAAAGAAAGGAAGGGAAGCATCTTGTCAGTTTATATATTAAAAATTGCCTTTATATAATCGTCCGGGCATAATATAAATCGGATAAATTATAAAAATAGTAATTTTGCGAAATAAATCTAAAATTAGTTTAAAATTAAGCTAAAGCAACTTTGCACTTAATTCCTTCTTAAATCCTTAAAAACCTTTTATACCTCCTAATTCCAACTAAGCTAAAGCGACTTTATACTTGATTTAAAATAAGAGCCTTTTATTCCTTTTAGTACAAGTTATAAAAGTAGCATAAATTGGTTTTTACTTAAGCTAAAGCGACTTTGTACTTGGATATCTTTTAACTTAATGCAACAAGTATAAAATGCCTCTTCTAAAAACTGCTTTCTTAGCTATTCTATAGTTTATTTAACCACTAATTAGTGTTAGTATAGCCAAGTAATCCGAATATATGATATATAATAGTACTCTAAAAGTAATATATTTAATAATATGTGTCCCTTATTAAATAAGGACTATTATATATATAAGAATTGTAAGAAGTAAAATAGTATACGCAAAGCAAGTGCCGATTTGTACAAGTTATGTATAGCTTAAACGGGCCGAGTATAACTATACGAGTTGTGGATAACCCACTTACAAATATAAGTAAGATATATTAAATATATCGGGCTCGCGCGTATAAAAGATTTAAACTAAGGCCCGAAAAGCAAGTCCGCCAAAACCCGAAAGTAAGATTAGGAACAGGGCCGGCAGTTAAGCCGTATAAGAGTAGAAGTAAATGCAATACTGGGGGCAAATGTAGTATATGTTCCGACAACTTTACTTAAAAAGAAGAATTGCGAGCGTTATAATAAGGGTAAAACAAGTTGCGAGAAAGTAAGCTTAGCACTCTTAATTTATATTACGAAAGTAATATATGCCTTTAAATTCCCGGCCGTCTTTATAAGGCTTGCTATACTTAAGAAGATATTATTATTGTCTTTGTTATATAGCTTCGAGATTACTTTAATTAAAAGTCTCTTGCTAAAAAGGAGGATAATTATAATCTTTAAATTATAAAATTCGATTTTAACGCTCTTAATAATATCTAAAACTTTAAATACTTCTAGCAAAAGATAAACTTAATAGATTCCTCTTTGCGCATTAAAAACTTGAAGGATAAAGACTTTTAAAAGGCTTTACAAGTAAGTTTTCTTAACCTTTTAAGGAATAATGCTAATTCTAGTTTAAAAATACTAAGATATATACATTTAAGGCATAGAGTTAACTGCTAATATTACTTTTACTTAAAAGAATACTTTTGTTACAAGTGCCTTTTTTGCCGATATTATAATACTCTTAGCAATAAAGGGGCTAACTTCGGAGATCCGGCTTTTTCGGGAGGCATATATAGTTGTAGTAAGTCGACTAGAACCCTTTATAAAGGTCTAAAAACTAACTTTCTTTAATTGCAATTGCTTTTAATAAGGATAAGCAAGTGCTTAAGCATATTTGTTGCTATTTTACTTTTATATTATCTTAATTAGGAGTATTGTTTTAAAGTTTTTAAGCGTTTAGTTTTAGGCTTTAAATGCTATATAATTATACTAAAATACTTGTAGCAAAATTGTATGCAATAAACTTTTATTATATTTTATCCTTTATTTTAAGTGACTTTTAAGTTTAGCATTCAATTTAATAAGCTTTAATAAAACCTTAAAAAAAACTATTTATATAAAAAACTAAAGAAAGAGCATCTCTTATTATAAGCCTTTCCGGGGCTTGCTAAGACCTTTCTTCTTCTTTAATTACTTTTTAAGAGGTAATTTAGCTAATACCAAGTCTAATTTATAGTTTTTGTTATACGATTCTAAAAGTTCTTTAGAGTTTTAAAGGCTACTCGAGCTCCTGGGCACGTGCACCACGAAAATACAGACAAAATCGCGAAAACTTACACCTTTTCACTTTTAATAACTTTATAAAATATTAATAATTTAATATCGGATTTAATATTATAAGTAGAAAAATACTTAAGCTCTAGGACTAAGATCTTATATGAGTCTATTTATAGAATATTTATACTTAAAAATGAGGCTTAAAACAGGTATTTTTAGGAAAATACTTAAGAAATAGTTTTTTTTATTAATAAAATAACTAAAAATATACTATTTAGTTTTTTGAAATATGAATATAATTAGCTTAATATTTATATAATATTTTTAGCTTATTAAGTGATTTTACTTTATTAAAAGTAAAAAGATCAAAATTTATTAAATAACAAATAAATAATAATTTAAAGAGACTTATATAAAAGTACTTTATAAAGTTATAATTTTATATTAATAAAAGACTATATAAGGTTTAAAAACCTATGTAATGTTTTTTTATAATTATTTATAAATAAAAGAATAAATCTTTACATATTTTTATTTCTTTCTTTTATATAATAAATATTATTATATATATAATAAAAGTATTTTATTTTTTGCATAATTTATATTACTATAATATATATTATAACTAACTTTTATAAATTCTTAAGTTTATATAATAGTCTTAAATTATATTTTAGTTAACTTAAAATTCAATTCATAAAAAAGTAAGTTAATATTTATATAAGCGAAATCTATTAGTTCTATTAACTTAAAGACTTATATTATTGTAGACAAATATTTAAAATAAAATAAAATATTTATAATGCGCTTCATGTTATTATTATTCAATTTTAAAGAATTAAGAATTAAAATTTTGAAATTTTAAAGATTTTGAAGTAAACTTCTTAATTTATAATGTATATTATATAAGTTTTCGATTTTTATACAACTTATAAGACTTACGCTAGTAATTATCAAGTCTAATAATAAAATATTTCTTATTATTAAAAAAGTTATTAAGAAATTAATAAAATTAATAATCTTTTATAAAGTAAGAAAAGCTTTTAATAAAATTACTTAATTAGGATTAGTTTCTAGAAATAATATTTATTATACTATTCTGTAAGCTTATAATAGCTTGATTTTTATTTTTATAATTAGTAGTTATTGAGATATTAAAATATAAGTCTTCTCGCTATAGTAGTGCATTTAGCCGGGTGGTGCACGTGCTCGGGAGGTCGAGTAAAGTAAGCTAGCAATTAAGTATTATAATTATTAAGCTAATACTTTTATTTAATTAAATGCTTCTAGTTCTTGCTATTTTAATAATCGATAATAGCTTTGACTTTTTATTCTTGCTCCTTATTATTGTTTAATAGTTCTAGAAGCTCTCCGGAGGGGTATAAGTGGGGTTTTTAACCCTTCTTAGTTATATACTCTTTAAAGAGGGAAATATAAAATATTAGATAAAGACAATTATATAATATTAGTAGCTTTAACTTATATATTAATTCTTTAACGCATTATAAGATCTTAAAAGGTTTAATGTACTTCGGGGCAAGCTTCCTTGCTTTTAGCTTAATATTCTTTGTTAATAATATTACTTAATCTCTTAAAGAGAAGTGCTTATTTAACTAGTACTTATTATAATAGCTTTTTTAGTTATTTTACACTTGATACTAAAGTTTTTAAAGCTTTTTCCGCTTTTTATATAAAATTTTAAGCCTCTTGCGTGTAGCTAGTACTTCATTTTAAATTTTGCTTTTAAGATTTTATAGTAATTAGGGGTAATAACTATAATATATATAAAATAGTATATCTTGCAAAACTTGATATTTTAAGCTATTATAAGCAAATTTTGCAAAAGATACCTTATTGCGCTAATTATTCTTATTTATATTATAATAAGCCCTTAAGTAATATTTTAAAGCTTAGTTTTAGCGTTTTGTTTATTTATTAGTTTAAAGATAAAAGGCAATACTTAAACGCTACTTGCAAAGTATATAAAAGCAAAGCATAAACTAGAATTTGCTAGTAAATATTATTCCTTTATCGGAAACTATTTTATTAAGTGTATTAAAGATTAAGAAAACTTATTCTTATAAGATCTAAGCAAGAGTTAACAATTTATAGCATATAATATACTTAGCTATCTTTAAATATTAGTCGACTATTACTAAAATAGCATTAAAATTAAGACTATTAGCAAGGTTTTTATATACTAGTAACCCGGTAATAAAATTTATAAAAATCTTGCTTTAAAGCCTCGACAATTGTAGTAAACTATTAAGTAAATTATATAACATATGCCTTTTAACCTTAACTCTTTAGCAGATGCTGCATTCCTTATAATAAGTATATATAGCATTATTTATTTGTTCTTAGTAGTAAGTTTTATAGAAGAGTTTAAGCGTCTTATTAACTTTATAATAGCTTGTTAAAGGGTTATTATAATAAAGTTTTATAACTTTTGCATATAAAGCAAGGTTATTAAAAATATAAATTCTCTTATATTACTAGAGTAGCTCTAAGTTATTTACTATTTATATAACCTCTTTAT
>Ga0302221_10001957_pt1 | contig 13029 bp, 5 predicted proteins | sample II_Palsa_E2_1_FD_193517 | JGI IMG/M metagenome (GOLD analysis project Ga0302221, IMG submission 193517) | Peat permafrost microbial communities from Stordalen Mire near Abisko, Sweden - II_Palsa_E2_1 | ecosystem: Environmental > Terrestrial > Soil > Palsa > Peat permafrost | place: Sweden... | reverse complement strand
AGCCTAACTGCCATTTTATTTTTTTGAATGTTCCCTGATCTAAGGAACAATCTAAAAAGTAGTGGCTAGGTATATTACAAATGTTCTATAAGTTGTAGTACATTGAAAACCAGTATTGCGTCACGAATTCAGACACCCACTGGTAGACTCATGCAATTATTATTAATCCCCAACTTTTCACTTGAATCATTCTAACTCATGATGTCGGAATCTAGGATATGCCTGGAATGGATTTGCTGGTAGATTCGATCGAGCACAACACCGCGAAACAAGTCTCAAGCGTAGCACGGCAGAATGGTCTCAAAGGCGCCATGAGCGAGATATATGGTGTGACACATTGGTACTTTACCTTTGAAGGTCACAAAGGCTGTGGTGACTGGCAAGCAGCACTTGGCATCACCTTCAGAGTTCATCATCTCACCTGGGTGAGCATGGCTGGGGAGGGAAAGAGAGATTATCCGGCATGCATTGGATATCAAAGTCCGTGGTACAAGGAGTATGGGTACATTGAGGACCATTTCGCTCGAGTTGGTGTTGCAATGACTCGAGGAAGACCAGTCACTCGAGTAGGAGTCATTCATCCCATCGAAAGTTATTGGCTGGCATTTGGGCCAGATAGAAGTGGGGATGAGTTAGAAGTTCAGGATCGAGCTTTTGCGGAGTTGACGAGTTGGTTACTTCATGGACTGATTGATTTTGATTTCATTTCCGAGAGTTTACTGCCAAGTCAAACGTCAGGAAAGACTCGAGGGAAGAAGTTGCAGGTCGGCAAATGCGAATACGATACGATTGTGGTCCCCAATTTGCGGACAATTAGATCAACCACGCTGAGAATTCTAAGGGACCTCACCAAAGCTGGCGGGAAAGTGATCGTGGCAGGGAGTGCCCCCGAATTTATAGACGCTAAGGAAACAAAGATTGCTCCACTCATTGAGCAAGGCAAGTATATCATGTGGAGTCAGCAAAGCGTGTTGGTAGCACTGGAAGAATTTCGCGAGCTACGAATTATGAAGACAGACGGAACACCAACTGATAAATTATTGTATCAAATGCGGCAAGATGGCGATGGGCTTTTTATCTTTATCTGCAACACGGACCGGGACTCACCAGTCGCTACCACGGTGCAAGTGAAAGGCAGCTGGCATGTCAAGATGCTAGAGACGTTGACAGGAGAAGAAAAGTGCGTTCAAAGTTCTACCAAAGGCGGCTGGACCACATTTCCTTACAGATTTGAAGGCTGTGCCAGTCTGCTTCTTCGACTACACCCTTCCACAGAAGTTCTGGAGGTTGATAACGCCAACCTACCCGGCCAAGTGCACCGAACAACCATGAGCGTTGAGCTCGAAAGCATCGAACTCTCAGAACCAAACGTTCTCATGCTCGATTACGCCGAATACAAGCTCAACGACAGTCCCTGGTCGAAGCCCACTGAGATTCTCCGGATCGACAACCTGATCCGTGATGAACTTCAAATTCCACGAAAGGGGGCAGCTTGGAAGCAGCCATGGGCAGTTCCCGACTCCGAAAGAGCACCGCGGACCCATGTAACACTCCGTTTCTCCTTCAACTCTACATTCACAATAACCTCGCCCATTCAAGTTGCTCTAGAGGACGCTTCGAACATAAACGTCATCCTCAACAACACTACCCTCTCCACCAATGAACAAAGAGAAGGGTGGTGGGTAGACGAAGCAATTACCACCCTCCCAATCCCACCAAACACGATCCTAAAAGGCAACAACTCTCTAATCCTCTCTTTCCCCTTTGGAATTCTAACAAATGTCGAGCGAGTCTATCTCCTCGGCGAATTCGCCGTCTCTTTACACCCTTACCCTCACATCCAATCTCTAGATATGAAGTCTTTAACATGGGGCGATATCACAACGCAAGGTCTCCCGTTCTATGCTGGGAATGTAATCTACCATTGCTCAGTCATGATTCCAACATTGTGTTCATCAACCTCGAAGCAAACCACAACTCTCTCAGTCCCGAAGTTCTCCAGCCCGGTGCTAACAGTCCACAATACGAAAACAAACGATAAGCTAGGTCGCATAGCATTCCAACCACACACTTTACCTCTCGGAGAAATAAAAGAGGGCAATCAAAAGATTTCGATCACTGCGTTCGGGAACAGGTATAATGCTTTTGGACATATACATTTGAGGGACGGGATTACGAATCAATGTTGGCCTGACATTTGGAGGAGTAAGTAGCCCTTTAAATTATGGTTTCTGATACTTGAAACTAATAATCGTAATAGCGGCCGGAGATTGGTGGACTGATGAGTACAATGTTAAGCCTATTGGGGTATTGGAATGTCCAGGTGTTCTGATTGAGAACGAGGGTGTCAACGGTGACAAAGGGAGGCAGACGGACTTTGAGTGGGTTGTTCTTCAGAGAGAGTAATTTGTGAGTACTCTGCAGCCATGTATTTTCTGAAGTCTGGTTGTGCTCGTTACTTAACCCATTTTACTTACGACGAGATCTGATATGACGTAGCAATAAGATACAGAGGCAAAGACGGCGATTTGAGAAAAGCTTAATTAAGTAAGTATGTTGCAAAATATCGTCTGGCTGCGCCCCTGTAATACTCATCACCAAAAAAGGACCAAATATCTATCCCAATTACGCCAGAACTCATAGCTATGCTAGCAAGTGCAATAAGCATCAGAAATGAAAAGCAGCAACAATGGAATGTATCCAAGACTACCCATGTGCCAAGAGCGGCAATTCTCGGATCCATTACGATTTCGCACGGAGACCATATTTCCATTTAATATACTTCCAGATGTGCTGCCCAGGTTCGCCATGAACAGAGCGAGGTTTGCAATATCAAGACGATATGGATCTGAGGCAACAGATAACTCGAGGGTCGAACAAAGGTGATTAGAAGATCAGAAAATAGAGGGCGAGGATGATCAGAACGCCAAAAGTGGCAGGGAGACGCATAATCTGGCTGGTGGGAGCGACGAAGGGTGTGGGTGTGACCGCGAAACCTTTTGCTGTTTTGTCACTTACCGGAGTTGGGATTGGACGAGGTTGGCCGTATTGATTGCTCGGATTGAATTGCCAGACAGTCTTGTGCCGACCAGAGAGGCAGAAATCAACGATGTACGGAACGATGAGTGGGACTTCAGGAAAGCGACGCTTTTCGCCGCCCAAGAGGAAGTTCTTGTCTTGACAACCCATGACGAGGGGTGAAATTCTTCGCAAGTTAGTGTGGAATTTGAAGTGTGTCTAACAAGGGACTTACTTGAAGATATCACTTTGCTTCTCTGACTCGTTCCACATCTTGGTAGAAATTGCCTTGAGAGCCTTTGAGTCAATCTTGTCGTACAGATTCAAAATCGTCTGGATTTCATTATGGTTATGTTGCTCAAAAGCGGGAGCAAAGTTATCAATGATACGACGAATCTCTTCACTGTTAAAGTCCTCCTTTCTCGTGCTCTCGGAATATTTACGGAACTCCTCGAGGCCACCTTCCATCGTCTGGTGCTGGGCCATGTTGGCTTCCATGAGACCTGGAAGACATGTAGCCTTCTCGATTTCTGGGAAATAGATATGCTCCTCGGTGAGTTGGTGATGGTGGATGAAATCATAGACAATGCAGCAGTAGTTGAGGAAATCAGCTGCTTGTTGTGTTCCTGGGACGATTCGAGGTACTTGTTGGTAGATTGCGTTGAAGGCGCGGAAGAAAGTGTTATGTGTCATGGCCATGACTTGGGCATTCTTAATGCAGTGGTGATTGTGAGGGAGTTTGGGCATGGTTGACGCGCCGGTATTGGAAATCAAGTGGAAGGGGACCTCGGGCCTAGCAACAGGTTAGTGTTCGGCAAAAGACTTCTACTTATAAAAAGTTCATGCTCACCATGATGGATATTCGCCACCGATACAAACAGGTCCATGGTTTTCCGGCGACAGAAACCACTCCACCGAACCTTTGATTGGAATATGGTTGATTCTCCCACGGCTTGAATCCCAAGCGTTCGCGAGCCTTCTTGATAGAATATGTTCGTGTATAGAGAATGAACTCCATACGCTCCTTGATCAATAGCTTAGGTCGTTTCTTGCCCCAGCTCGTGGCCCAAGTAATGAACTCAGCGCTATTGGCAAGGAACAAGACAATTTGTGGATGAATATACCAGATGCTAGAGATTGGGGTCGTATCGCCGGCGAGTGCCCAGTACTTGCGGAAAAAAGTTAGGGGGTGGGTGGGCTGGTCATCGGTAATGTTGAAAGCTTCTCCGTCAATCTTTGGGGCAGTTGGATCGTACATACCAGCAAGAAGACCTTTGGCAGCAAGGACTTCGAGTCTAGCGACGTGACCAACATAGACAACGTCCATGAAGATGTCATTGTAACCCATCCAGACCTTATGGTTGCCATCCTCCAAAGCTTTCATGGTCGGAACCACATTTTGGAAATCGCCCTCGCCATAGAGTGCCGTCGGACGGATAGTGCAGGTACGGATATCATTCTTACGATTTGCTTCGAGAACCAGCTTATCTCCTATAGCCTTGGCTACATGGTAAGGGTCTCCTTGGCGAACAACAGGTACCGCTAAGGTCGGGTAATTTTCATCGGCGTGGTCATAACCTGCACCGGAGCCAGCGATGATTGGTCCCGAGGATGTGTACACAAATGCTCTGACGGTCCCCACTTCGGCTGCTACTTCGAGCAGGTTTTGGTTGCCATCGATGTTGACTTTAAAGGTTGCGGCAACAAGACAGTGGTCGATGTATGCGTGGGGGGAAGCTGTATTGATGATGACGTTCGGCTTGACTTGTTCCAAGATGAGGCGGACCTGCTCGATGTTGGTTATGTCTCCAATGTGGTAAGTCACGCCTTTGAAGTGATTTTTCGTGGGACGTCGAGACATGACTGCCACGGAGGTGCAGGTTGGCTCTTCGAGGAGGAACTTGACTACATGATGTCCGAGGAAGCCACATCCACCAACGACGAGCACAGTACCAAGATGGGGCCCCATGAAGTCCTGTGTTTCGAGAGTAGTGGTGCTCGAGATGCTCTCAAAGCTGCCACCATCTCGAGAATGCGTGTCATCGGAACATGCTGATGATGGTGCCATGGAATATGGCTTGTTCATTAATTGCGGGTTTTCGAAGTTGCAATCGTGAATGTGATAAGGTGCGTGTTTGATATAGGTTGTATCGAGGAAAAAATGGATTCGACACAACCCGATATATTTATGGCCACCGAGTGTTGAAGCGGGACGAGAATTTAAGGTGTCCAGGTGACTCCCTTACTGAGTGAATGGTACAGGTATTGGCTTAATATCATTCTCTTGCCCACTATCCGCAGGAGAAGGTAATATCGATGAGTTTGCAATATATGAACAAGCCAATGCTTCAAAGTCTCGAACTATATCCTGGAATCTCTGCGCCTTGTCTCGTCCGGACTTGGAAGGGCCTCAAATGGAGAAGTACTTAACTCCAACTTGTCTGGAAGTTAGAAAGGAGAGACTAACAGCGATGCGTGACATCGAAGTCAAAAGTTGTAGAGGAGCAGGAAATGAAAATTGGGAAGGGTTCAGATATTTTGTTCAGTTTCTGGCTCTGTCTGACTGGCCTTGGACCGATTGACATTTTCTATCATACTCTCCACAGCAATTAGGATAAATGTTGCAGCCGAGCTGTTTGAAACTTTGATGCAAGAACGCTTGAGTACAAACCTGGGCCGCATTCAAGCCTTGCAGACCAGACAATGAAAAGAACAAAAATATATGTTTCCGTTTCTTTGTGTCGCGGAACGCAATTTGAGTCCCAGTGCAACCGCATATCAAGACCAAGTACTCACGATAGTCATGATTCCAGTTTCAATATCATTCAGTGACGTTTCTTGCATTTTTTAATGTCAACAGATACCACAGGACGCAGTGGAGCATGCAGCGTTTCACTATGCCATCAGCGCATTGTGTCTCTAGGAAAACCTGAGTTCTCTTCATTGCCTATCTCTCAACAACGTCACTAAAGAGCTAGACCAACCAGAGTTCAGATGCAGGTTTGTTCAGGCGAACTACAAACAGATGGGCTCTGGAATTGAGAAATGCGGAGTTGCTCTGCAATTAGCTTGCAAAAATAAATCATTTTCAAGGCAAGGGAAAAAGCGAACAGTGAGCGAAGCTGTTACAATGTAAGTGGTCTTTGTTAAAGGTTATAGAACTTCGAAGTTGGTAAATTGAGGTGAAGTGAGGTGAGAGCCCCGTCAATGTGTTTGGCGAGTTTTAAGGGGAAGGTCTTGCCGAGGTTGACCTGGCAACCCGCGCCCCCCCTTTTCAAACCTTCAAAGAGTTAAATGTCACAGATGATTACATGGACAAACCAAACCACCTAGGTCACCTTTTGAATGCAGAAACCCTTAGGCCGGGCTAGAAAACTGGAAGTTAAGCCACGGGCAATGAGGCTATTAGGTTGGTGAATCCGGTGAGTGCACAAGAGGTAAATTGCAAGCGGCGGCTAGAGCGAGGGTCAAGTCACAAACATTAAGCAGGGCGCTGAGGAGGACTATCAAAACACTAAAAGGCGGAGCACTATCTCTAACGAGGATGGCAATGGAATAAGGTTGATGATACCAAGCGCGTTGGATGAGACTTTGAAGCACTTGACGCGCGCAAGCGGTATTGCAAATTTCTCCATCAACTACGCAACCGCCACAATATGGTGTTGCGAAGCTTATTGGTGATTACCGTGACACGAAATAATCCAAACCACCACAATATGCAAGTGAGATAATAGCAAGTTCAATACGTTGTAGGCAAGGTGGAGCTGCGCCATGTCTCAGACTTCAGCGTGGCTGAGCACTTGCCCGGTGGAGAGAAACTCACCAATTTTCTGCTTTCCACGAGCAAGCTTGCTAAATACAATGCTTTGCGAGAAATTCATATACAACCGTCATGACAACACTATATCCCTCGAATGTAAGAGGGACAATGGACAAAATCACCCCAGAAGACGTCAAGCTGCTAGTGCCACAAAGGCAGCCTCGTCGTCCTCGATTCGCACCCTTCAAAACTCAGCCTCGCTCAAGGTTGATGCAAAGGTCTACCACAAAACAGATTCTAAGATATGATTCCAGTACAACCAAAAGATCTGGTCAAATTCGTGATGCCGAGGAGGTAGTCGAGCCTCAACCGCGCCCGCTGTCCTTGGGCTTGAATGTGTATAATAGTATTCTGGGCGGCATTGGTCTTATGTCTGCACTGTGCTTTGGAGTGGTGACCATTGTCCAGGTGAATACAGCAAATAAAGAGGCCAAGACCGCAAACAGAATCGCTGGCAAGAGTCTCTTTTTGAGTTGGGTGTAGACTTGTGCTCAGGTTGTGGATGTCAGCGTGAGTTGAGTCCGTTCTACAAGTTTGAGGTTATGACTCCGGCACTAAAGAATTATAGAATTCGACATTGTGTGCTCTTGTTCAAGTTTATGTGAAAGAAGCATTCTACCCCGGGAACAATGGAACTTGGTCTACCTTTTTCAATGATGGGGATCAACCATCCCTTTCTCAAGGACTTGAGTGCGCCTGGTAAGAGCTCGTACTATTGTTCGTCGTACACTTAAGCGAACATGTGACTACCTTACTATAAAGAGCGCTCCCCACCAAAAACAGCTATAGCCCACTCTCCTACACTTATAATAATTAAATTTTAAAGTCAAAACGTCGTTTTCGCATTAAAATTAAATAATTTAATATATAGTTATTATTCCTTTAAACTTAATTATATCTTCTAGTTTATAAATTAATCTCTTAATTAAATATCTTTATTCTTTAGGATTAATCTTGCTTTATAGCTCTTAAACTATTTTCTATATATCTTTAATATTTAAAGAAATAGTTTTTAGCTTAATAATCTCGTTTTTTATTTAATATTATACTTTTTTAATTAGATTAAAGTTAAAAGAAAAAAATAATTATTTAAATTTATAAAGACTTTTAAATTAACGAGATAACTTAATAAAATCTTTATAAATTTTAGTTTTATTCTTTATAAAATAAAACTCTTTTTTTTATTATTTTAAAAAAATATTAAATTAAAAAAAAATAATAAATTTAAAAATCTAATTTAAATATACTTTATTATAAATTTATTTTATTTTTTTCTTTTTAGTCAAAAATATAAATAAAGACTTTTAATTTTATTTAATTATTCTTTATATTATTATATTTATCTTCCCGTTTTAATATATTAATTAAATATAATTTAAATAAAAATTTTTTTTAATTAATATATTATTTATATTTTTTTTTAATTTTAAATATAATTTTATTATTTTATATAATTTTTTTTTAGTTTATTATATTTTATTATCGATATTTAAATATAAATATAAGACGCTTAATAATTTATTATTATAAATTATTATTATAATTTAAAGTTTAAATATAAAAGATATTATATTATAAAGAATTTAATAATATATAACGAGGTTATATAGAGGTCACGTGATAGATCTTAAGGACCCGTTTATAAGAAATAAGAATTTATAAAATTTAAGACTCTTTAAAAGTCTAATATAATATAAAAGACTATATAAAGAAAATAAGTTTCCGGATAAATAAAAACTTTATACTTAATTTAAATAATATTTCTTATATATTTATAATTATATAATACTTTAAAATATTTCTAAATAATATTTCTTAAATTTATTAAAATTCTTTATTTAAAATTCTTTAAATCTTTAATATATTAAAATTTATTTTTATTATAATAAATTATAAATATTATACTTTAAATATTTTATTATAATAATATTAATTAAAAAAAAACTTTAATAAAAAAAAATTTACTTTAAGATAAAAAATATTTATTTTTAAAAACTTTAAAATTAAATTATTTAATAAATTTAAAAAAAATTAATTTAAATTAAATTTATTTTTAATTTAATATAAACTTTATATAGTTTTTAATAATTATAAGTTTAAGTTAAAAACTTAATAAATCTTATAAATTATTATAATATTATAAAAAAATATTTTTAATTAAATTAATTTTTTTTTAATTAATTATATAAAGTATAAGAATAAATAAAAATAATATATAATAATTATAAAAAAAAATATTATTAAATATTTTTATATTATAAAAGACTTTAATAAAAATATATAATAAATATTTAAAGATATTAAAAAAAAGATAATAATTAAATATAATCTAAAATACTTTAAATAAAAAAATTTAATAATTATATATATAATAAACTTTTAATAATTAATAACAAAAATTTAATAAAGTAAAATAATTTTATAATATTAATTTTATATTAACTTTAAAAATATAATTAAAGACAAGATAACTAAATTTAATAAATTAAATAACTTATAAGAATTTATTATATTAGTAATTAAAATAAATAATTATATATATAAATATAAGCTCGAGAAGTAAAAATAATATTTATAAAAATATAAATATAAGAAAACTCTAAATAAATATTATTATTAAAATAAAATAATATACTTTTAAGAAAAAAATATAAAAACGATATAAAAAAAATTATATTTCGAATATAGATTATTAAAATATATAATTAGTTTTTATTAAAAGAATAAAGTATTATAGAAAAAAAAATAACTTTATATTATTAATAAAAATAAAGATTATAATTTATTAAAATAAATATATATAATTAAATAAATAAAAAAATACTTAAGAGTTTATAAAGTATTAAAGTATAATTAATAATATTAATAACGACTATTAAATATTTTAAAAAAATAATTAAAAGAAGAATATATATATATATATATATAAATTAATAATATTAATAAGTTTAATAATTAAATAAAATCTAATATAAATAAAAAAGATTTATTAATATTAGAATAATAACCGGAGATTATATAAAAAATATTATTATTTATATAATTAAAAAAATAATTAAAGATAAAAAAAATATAAAAAATAATTTAAAGAAAAATATTTTTATAAGATAATAATATTAAAGAATAAATATTAATCTTATAAAATAATAATAATAAGTTAAATATTAAATAAAAAAACTAAATAATATTTTTATTAAAAGACTTAATTAAAGAATATAATAAAAGATAATATTTTAAGATTATTAAAGAATTAATTAAAGAGAAATTAAAAATAGTTAAATATATATATAATATTTATTTAATTTAAGAATTATACTTAAATAAAAAACTAAAGACTATAAATAAATATATAAAATAATATTTAATTCTTTTATAAATAATACTTTCGAATAATATTTTTTTAAAATAATTTATAAATTTAAAGTTAAATAAATATATTAAATATAAATAATAAAATTATTTAAAAAAATATCTTAATAATAAATTAATATATTTTAGAAATATAATAAAATAATTAATATAAAAGAATAATAGTTTATTATTATTATTATTATTATAATCATTAAATAAAATAATTAAATTAAAGTTATAATCGATTTAAAAATTATAAAGAACTTTATATTATAAAAAATAATAATATATTTAAAGCTAAAAATTAAAATTAAATATTATTTTTATAAATTAAAAATAATTAATAAAAATAAAAATAATAAAGATTATATTTAAAATATTTAAAAAATATTTAAAATATATTATCTTTAATATTATATTTATCGGATAATATAAAATTATTTTAAGAATACTTTAGATTTAATATTATAATTTAAATATTAATTAAAAATAAAATATATTAATATAAAATAAATATTTTTATTATTATTTATATATATAATAAAAAAATTAAGATTAATATTTTTATAAAATCTAAAAGAAATATATATTATTTTTTAAATAAAGTTTAGATATATATTAAAAAAAAAAAAATTTATTTTTAAAATAAATATTAAAAAAATATAATAAATTTATAAATTTATTTAAAGAAGAAATAAATATTAAGACTTTATTTTAATATAAATAATAAAATTATAAAATATTATTAAAGAAATTTTTTTTTTATTAATTTATTAAATATTAAAAGTCGATTTTAAAATATTAAAAAAATATATTAATAAAAATCTAAAAAAGAAATTTATTTAATTATTAAGTTTATTAATAAAAAGTTTAATATTATTTATATTAAAGAAAAATAAAATAAAAAAACTTTATATTAATTATTAAAAATTAAATATAATTATAATTAAAGATTATTATATATTATTATTTATAAATAAATTATAAAATAAACTTAATAAAATTAAAATATTTATTAAATTAAATTTATATAAAATATATAATTTTATTTATATAAAAAAGAATAAAGAATAAAAAAAAATATTTTAATATAAATATAATTATTTTAAATATAAAATTATATTTTTTAGACTTATTAATATATTAGTAATATATATAAGAATAATTAATATTATTCTCGAGAAATATTTAAACCGGATATATATTATATATTTAAATAATATTTTAATATATTTTAAAATAATATAATAATATATAAAAAATATAAAAAAAATATTAATGACTTTATTTAAAGCTTAATTATTTTATAAAATAAAAAAAAATATTTTTTATTAAATTTTTTTTTTTAAAATATATAATTATTTCGAAAAAACTTTTTATAAATTTATTAAAGATTAATATTATTCTTAAGTAAAAAAAGTCGACTAATATAAAAAAAATATAATCTTTTTTAAGATTTATAAATTTTTATTAATAATTTATTAAAGAATATTTTATTATTATAATATTTTTTATAAAACTAATTAAAAAGAATAAGAATTTTAAATAAATATATTTAATATAAAGTATTTTTAATTAGTTTAAATAAAACTTTACGCGTGTATTTATATTTTTAATATTTAATCCGGAAAAATAAATTATTATAAAAATTAATTTATTGGATTATATTCTTGAAGTAATATTAAATTAATTAAATAAGTATAAAAAATAATAATTATTAATAATTTATTATTTTTAAAAATTATTATTAATAAAACTTAATTATAAAATTTATAATAAAGAATTATTAGTGATTATAAATATTTTTTAAAAATAATAAATATATTTAAAAAAAATTTAAATATTAAATATAAATTTATATTAATTATAAAAATTTTATTTATTTTATTATAATAAAAAAATTTAATTAATAATAAATATAATAAATAAAAATATTTATTATATATAATTTTAAAATCTTATATATTAAAGAAATAAAAAATATTAAAATAAATACTTTAAGCAAGAAATTAAAATACTTTATAAATAAAATATATAAGTTAAGAATTATATTTAAAAAATTTTTTTTTATTAATATTTAATATATAATAGTTTATTATAATTATTAATTCTTTATTAAATATAAAAAAATAAAATAATTAAATTAAAGAATAATATATAATAAATATTATAATAAAGAAATAATTAAAGAATTTATAAAAGAACTTTAGTTTTAATTTTTATAAATTATTATTATTTTAAGAATAAATTTATATACTTTTGGAAATAAAAAAAATTTATTAAATACAAGTATAAATTATTAATTTATAAATATTAAAAAATATAAAAAACTTTAAAATAAAACTTTAAAATATATTACTTTTTAAAAATTAAAAAAATTATAAAGAATATAATATAAAATTATAATATTTATATATAGAATAAGATTATAAAATATACTTTATATAATAAATTATAATTATATAATATATTATTATAATTTTAAAAATTTATTATTATAAATTTCGTGATTAAATTATTATTTTTTAAAAAAACTATAAATAAAATATAAATATAATTTTATTTTAGTTATTATAAATAAATTAATAAAATAAATATATATAATATTATATAATAAATTTAAATCGATTAAAAAACTATTATATATTTTACTTTAAATTATTATTATAAATTATAAAATTCCGAAAAAAATTATTTTAAATTATTTTAAATTATTTATATTTAAGTTTTAGATTATATTAATAATTTTATTAAAAATAAAAAATAAATTATTATTAATATTTTATTTATAAATAAATAAATAAAAAAATTAATTAAATAATAAAATTATATTTATATTA
>Ga0302221_10001953_pt1 | contig 13048 bp, 5 predicted proteins | sample II_Palsa_E2_1_FD_193517 | JGI IMG/M metagenome (GOLD analysis project Ga0302221, IMG submission 193517) | Peat permafrost microbial communities from Stordalen Mire near Abisko, Sweden - II_Palsa_E2_1 | ecosystem: Environmental > Terrestrial > Soil > Palsa > Peat permafrost | place: Sweden... | reverse complement strand
TGGGGCTTCCGAATGAGCTCACGGGAGCTATGGTTCTTCTGTCAAGTGACGCCGGTACATATATTAACGGTGCAGATATTGTTGTAGATGGTGGTGGAATTGTTTTCTAAGACAACTATGTAATTTCAAAGCAATTTTTTAAGAGTGGTCTTTCTGTTTTCGTTCTTGCAATACTTGTTCTAGAGAAAGTTCTTATTTTTTTTTAGCTACATCGGTCGCCACACGTGCTCTTGCACGATATGGAATCGATCTCAGACATGCATTACGCTATTCGTAGAAATGTCTCCATACTTATGAAATTAATCCCGGTGACTTTAACACGTTATAGTATAATACCTGCTATACTTACAAGCTGCCTTGAACCAACTAACAGGCTAGATCTTCTCTAACCTCTCTTCTACACGTTGTCGTCAGTTTCAGATGCCCAAATTCACGGCATAGTTGACGACGTTCCTCATAACGCGGGCCAAGTGATCTCTGATCATGAGATATCTCAAGGATATCCTTCCTTTGTGAACCATCTAGGACAGGCTCCTCGGCTTGGAGGCCCAGATAACCATAATTCAAATAGCGTGTTAGCCGATGCTGGAACCAGCTACTTCGACGATGACTTCCTTCTTACTTTCGATCAACAGCTTGGCCCTCCCGTTCCTCATACCGAAAGCAGAATTCTATATGCCACTGCAAGCTACAAAAATGCGGTCGACTCCTTTGACGGATCCGTAGGAGACAGTTTTCAAACCCCTGTCGTCTTGAACCCGCCATTGCCCGCACTTGACTGGAATGTGGCCCTTTCATCTCTGGGCCTCAACAGCTCCGCTGCACGAATTGCCCAGTCAGCCCAAGCAATACAGGCAACTATCGCCCCAGTTCAACAACTTGAATCCATTCCATGTACCCAGTTCAGCTAAAGACTAATAGCTCTTAAAATAATTGCAAAAGGATAATATTATATTTCAAATTAAAGAAAGACTATTATATTATATTATTAAAAATAAGTTACGCCTTTGCATATTAAACTTAGTAATAAAGGAAGTATTAAGCTTAGCCTATAATTGCTTTTACTTTAAGCTAAACAAGATAGTATATAAACTTAACTAGTTTTGTATTTTGCGCTTAAAAAAGCATTTAAAAGAATATATTACTTATTGCTTTATATACTAGCTTAATAAAATATTACAAGAATAACCCTATAGCGAATTATAGCTTATTTAGATTGCCTTTATCTTATATTATATAATAGCTATAAACTTTATTTTAGTATTCTTAGTAATCTTTGCTATAAGCTTATAAAAAGTTAAAGGATTTAAGCTATTTAACTGTATAATAACTTAAATATATAAGGCTAGCTAGAAGATATTGCTAATCCCGGGCTATAATATATATAATAATAAAGAATAAGCACAAGTTTGCGTTATAATATAGCTACTTTGCAACTAGGTAATTCCTTAAAGTATTATATTTGACAAGGATAGGAAATTTATATTTAGATTTTAAAGATTAATATTTATAATACTAAAGACAAAACTTTTAATATTAATTGCTTAGCACTTATAAAAAAATAGCGCATTAAAGCAAAAGAATTAAATAGTTAAGATTAGTATATGATGTTTAATCTTTATGCACTTAAATTAGCTATAGTTAAAAGACATTATTCCCTTTGAAGTTACTTTAAATGATATATAAATAATAGCAATATTAATATCCTTTAACAAATATATAATAAGCTTAAGCTAGCAACTAACTTGTTAATACTTGCTAATAATGCTAAAAATGTCCTCTTAGAAGTTATTTAAAAGCTTTGCTAGCATAATACTAAAGTAGCAATAAACTTTGCTAACAATGCAGCAAAATAGTATTATAATGCCAAATATAAGCTTATTATAATAGATATTAGGGACTATATATTCTTTAGGCTTTATAAGGGCTATAATTTACCCGGTTACCCAAATAAGAAGCTCTTTAAATAATGTATAAGCCCCTTTAAAATCCTAAGAAGAGTTAAAAGACTAGCTTATAAATTAGACTTGCCTTTATACTGGAAGCTTTACTTAATAATATTAGTAGCACACTTAAAACTAGCCCCGAAAGGAATTGACTTATATGCTATAAGCTAATTGCTAGTTACAAACTCGTCAAAAGCATTAAAAGCGACAATAACAAATAAAAGAGCTAGGAATTAGAGAGGATTGTAAATAAATAATATATTAAATATAAAGGCAAGAATAATCTCAAATACCTTGTAAAAATATATTAAATAAGGAAATTAGTAAAATAAATAGCACTTTATTAAACTCTTAAATAATGCAACAAAGTTAATTAATAAATACAACTTTGCAAAACCCTCAAATAGCAATTATAATAATGTCTTTATCTTTATTATATACTAATAGTATTATAGAATTCTTATAAAAGTCACATTTTTGCGCTAATATAAATCTAGAATTATATTTACCTTATAAGCAAGATAAGCTTAAAATATCCTTTGCAATTGCACTTTAATATAAATATAATATATATATACTTTTATATTCTTTATAAAATGCAACTACACTTTACTTTAATAAATGCTAACTTTATAACTAGCGCAAACTAAGGAAGCAACCAAGATATACTTATTAAGCACTCTTTTTAACTAGTTTATTATCAAGTTTATAACACTTTAGCTAAATATTACATTTTAATAAATGCTAATATTAAGGAATACTTTTAAAAGATTAATAACTTAATTTAAATATTAGCTATCTTAAAGCTATATAAAGATAATATTAATACAAAAGAGGCCTTTAACTAATTCCGAAAATAAAAAGGCAAGATAGGTAAACTTTACTTTAAGTTAATAGCAAAGTATAACAAGGGTAATATAATAGCACTATTACTTAAGCTTAAAGTAAAGAGAAGATAACCTCTATTAACAAAGCACCCTTACACTTCCCTTTAAAGCAATAATAGAAAATTTATTAGAAATAATATAAATAAGGATAGCAACTTTGCACTAATATTAAAGCGTATAAAGACTTAAGAAAAACTTGACAAGAATATCCTAGCTTAGCTAAAGAGAAGAAGTAGCAAGGCTAAAGAACACTTATTGCTTATTATACCCCTAATAGCAAACAAGATAATAGACTTTTTGAAGGAATTATATTATGCTAGCTTTTATATTATACTTATTGCAAACTTAATTTTAAATAACGCATTTAGCTTAATTGATATTATTAAAGGAAATAAAACTAACTAGGATTATAATAACCTTATTAAAAGAGTAAAAAACACATATTCCTTTAATATTTTATACTATATACAAGTGTTATTTGTTAGTATAAATAAGCCCCCGATTTATAACTATACCTTGTTAGCTATTAATAGAAAGCAAATATAAGCAATTAAGTAAGCTATAGCTTAATATTAAGGTAATATAGTTAATAGAGATAAGTTTAATTACTTGAACAAGAATAATAACTTGATATAAAAAGAGAAGACTTTTATATAGCTTACTAAAAAGATTGCAAGATGCTTAGCAATAGAGTTTGCTACTTTAACAAAGAAGACATTAAAAGGTAGCAGTTTTGCAAAGCAATAAACTGTTATGCAATCAACTTTTATGCAAGCAACTTCTAAGCAAGCAACTTCTAAGCAAGCAACTTCTAAGCAAGCAACTTCTAAGCAAGCAACTTCTAAGCAAGCAACTTTTAAGCAAGCTACTCGGATACTACAAAAATAGTTAAAGCAAGTTTGTCTTTAAAGAGATAAGCAAAAAGTTTAATTGGCTAGCAGGATTCTTATCGTGTGACAATAGAAGATAAGTTAAGAAGTCGGATAACAAGGATAACAATTGAGGTTAGTAAATAGCTATTATATAAATATTTTGTATTATATTGCATTATAATAAACAATGAAGTTATAATAGCATTATTATAACAAATATATGGGGATAACAAGGGCATTATCATTTTTTTTCCTTCCTTAGCAATTGTTGCACTACTGTCACGTGACAGTAATATAACTGTAAATTAGCGTTCTAAGAGTAGACAAATAAATTATCTTTCTACTCCTACACTAAATTATTGTCTTTCCACGACATCCTCTTATAAAGCCCCTTTTAAATATTATTAAAGTAGCTTAATAGAATAACAAATAATGCAAGTTTATTATTGCTAAAAGGCTTGGCAAATATAGTATAAACAAAGAGGTTATATAAATTATAAATAACTTAAAGCTACTTTAATAATATAAAAGAATTTATATTTTTAATAACCTTGCTTTATATGCAAAAGTTATAAAACTTAATTATAATAACCCTTTAATAAGCTATTATAAAGTTGATAAGACCTTTAAACTTCTTTGTAGAACTTATTACTAAAAACAAATAAATAATGCTATATATACTTATTATAAAGAATGCAATATTTGCTAGAAAGTTAAAGTTAAAAGGTATATATTATATAGTTTACTTAATAATTTATTATAACTATTAAAGCTTTAAAGCAAGATCTTTATAGACTTTATTACTAGGTTACTAGTATGCAAAAACTTTACTAGTAGTTTTGTTTTTAATGCTATTTTAGTAGTAATTAACTAATACTTAAAGATAGCTAAATATATTATATATTATAAAACTATTAACTCTTTAAAGCTTGCTAAAATCTTGTAAAAACAAGTATTTTTAATCTTTAGCACACTTAATAAAATAGTTTTTGATAAAGGAATAGTGTTTACTAGCAGATTTTAGTTTATGCTTTGCTTTTATATGCTTTGCAAGCAATATTTAAGTATTGCCTTTTATCTTTAAACTAATAAACAAATAGAATACTAGAATTAAGCTTTAGAATACTATTTAAGGGCTTATTGCAATGCAAATAAAAACAACTAGCATAATAAGCTGTCTTTTGTAGAATTTATATATAATAGCTTAAAATATTAAGTTTTATAAGATATACTATTTTATATATATTATAGTTACTACTCTCAATTATTATAAAATTTTGAAGGCAGGATTTAAAAGGAGGTATTAGCTATATGCAAGAGGCTTGAAGTTTTATATAAAAAGTAAAAAAAGCTTTAAAAACTTTGGCATTGTCGCTCCACCCGGAACGCGTGGCATAGCACGTTATTCACGTGGTATGCAACTGCATTCGATGGGTGGTTGATTCGTTGATTAGGAAGGAAGGATATCAACACCATAGTGTTGATATACTTCCTCGGCTACCTAATTGGGACTGGCGTACACGTGACAAACGTGGTATCCTTAATTGTACTAATAAGCATTAAGCGCAAAATAACCAGGAAAGCTATTATAATAAGTACTAGTTAAATAAACACTTCTCTTTAAAAGATTGGGTGGTACTATTAACAAAGAATATTAAGCTAAAGGCAAAGAAGCTTGCCGTGAAATATATTAAAGAATTAATATATAAGTTAAAGCTATTAATATATAAGTTAAAGCTATTAATATATAAGTTAAAGCTATTAATATATAAGTTAAAGCTATTAATATTATATAATTGTCTTTATTTAATATTTTATATTTCTCTCTTTAAGGAGTATATAGCTAAAAAAGGTTAAGACCCCCACTTATACCCCTTTAAAGAGCTTTTAGAATTATTAGATAATAATAAGGAACAAAAATAAAAAGTTAAAGCTATTATCAATTATTAAAATAGCAAGAAGAATTAGAAGTATTTAATTAAATAAAAGCACTAGATTAATAATTATAACACTTAGTTGCTAGCTTATTTTAACCTTTAAAACTTTAAGGAATTCTTAGAATTATATAACAAAAACTATAAATTAGACTTGGCACTAGCTAAATCACCTCCTAAGAAGCAACTAAAAAAGAAAATGGGTCTTAGCAAGCTTTAGAAATGCTTATAATAAGAAAATGCCTTTTCTTTAGTTTTTTATATAAAGGGTTTTTTTAAGGTTTTATTAAGGCTTATTAAATTAAATGCTAAACTTAAAAGTTATTTAAGATAAAGGATAAAGTATAATAAAAGTTTATTATATATAATCTTGCTATAAGTATTTTAGTACAATTATATAATATTTAAAGCTTAAAACCAAATGCTTAAAAACTTTAAAATAATACCCTTAATTAGGATAATATAAAAGTAAAATGGTAACAAATGTGCTTAAGCATTTGCTTATTTTTGTTAAGAGTAAGCATATATTAAGAAAAGTCAATTTTAGACTTTTATAAAGGGTTTTAGTAGACTTATTGCAATTATATATGCCTCTTAAAAGAGCCGGATCTACGAAGTCAGCTTCTTTACTACTAAGAGCATTGCAATATTAGCAAAAGAGGCACTTATAACAAAATTGTCCTTTTAGATAATAATAATACTAATAGTTAACTTTATACTTTAAATATATATATTTTAGTATTTTTAAACTAATATTAGTTTTATTTCTTAAAAGGTTAAAAAAAACTTACTTATAAGGCCTTTTAAAAGTCTTTATCTTTTAAGTTTTTAATATGCAAAGAAGAATTTGTTAACTTTATTTTTTGCTAAAAGTATTTAAAGTTTTAGACATTGTTAAAAGCATTATAGTTAAATTTTATAATTTGAAAATTACAGTTATCCTTCTCTTTAGTAAAGGACTTTTAATTAAAGTAATCTTAAAGCTATATAATAAAAATAATAAAAATATCCTCTTAAGTATAGCAAGCCTTATAAAGGTAGCTAGGAATTTAAAGGTATATATTAATTTTGTTTATATGCTACTATATAAAATATAGTTTAAGTTAAAAATGCTAAGCTTACTTTTTTGTAACTTGTTTTGCCCTTATTGCAACGCTCGTAGTTCTTCTTTTCAAGTAAAGTTAAATACTTAATTTTAGGATTAATAATTATATACTTAAAGCATTTGAGGCAATAACTTAATTAAGGCCAAAAATTAGTAAGGTTAGCTTTATGCTTTTCAGGAGGTGCTACAATAGACTAGAAACCTGATATAAATATAGTAATATAAAGGTAAAGCTTTTAATAAGTTAAATAATTGTGCAAATAAGTTAAAAAAGAGACAATAAAATACAAGGCAAATGTTATTATTTGGTATTGTTTTTAGAAGAAGTGGGAGCATTGAATAAGAGCCTTTAAAAGCTTTTATACTTGAGGGCTTAAAGGGCTTAAAGGAATTTAATTAATTACTCCAAATTTGACGCTAATCTATTTTTGAAAGCAACTAGTGCGCTTGCCCTTTAAGTGCTTACCTTTTAGGAGCTTGTTTGTCACTTCTTATACAATTTAATAGTTATATATATAATATAAATATTAATTCCTGCTTGCCTTTAAAGATATATATTATATTTTCAAGTATTTAAGATTAATATGCAAAGAAGCAATAAGCTAAGCTATTTCTCTTGCTATTCTTTAGTTTTTTAGATTAACTAATTACATACTTGCATAGCTTAATGCCACGCGAGTTTCGACTAATTATATTGCATGCTATATATTATTTGTTTATAGCAATTATATAATACTTGTATTATATTATTACCTTTTCTAATAAAACTTATTTTAAAGACTTTAATTAGATAATCTTAGGGACAAGATTTTAAGAGGGAATATACTTGTAATATATAAGAAGTCGGCTATATATATAAGGCTAATAATATTAGAGATTAAGTAACTTGTGAGCACTAAAACTCCCGAAGCAATATTTAATTTGCAATAAAGGAATATTTAACCCGTCTTATATCTTTACAAGCTATAAGCTTTAAAGATATTTACTTGCATTTAATAAAGGGGCAAAGATTAGTTCTATCTTAAATATATTCTTTAGAATCCATTAAATTGTTCACATTGCCTTATTGCCTACTAATAACATCCTCATATAGCACTTGCATAAAGAGCAAAGAAAGATAAAGGGAGCTTATTAGTAAAACTTGATAAAAAGTTAAAGTATATAAGGCTATTAGCTTAGTTATTATATATAGTTTGCTTAAAGAGATTAATATTATAGCTAGTAATTGCTATTCTTTAAAAAGAGCAAGTTATAAGCACAAAATAGCTATTTATATAGCTAATATTAATATCTAGTAAACTTGTAAAACTTTCTTTAATCCTGCTATTATATAAGCTGAGGTTTAGCCTAATATTTGCCCTTTTAGCTTATCTAGTAAGATAAAGGTATTAAGTGCTAAAAGAATTAAGGAGTATTATAAGTTGCAAGTTATTTAATAAAAGAGGGAAGCCAGCATTTAAGCTAAAGGAGAAAGACAGCTATACTTTATACAAATTTGTAATTACAATTATTATTTTGTTGCTTATAGCAATAATAGTTGCTAATATACTTATTAATATTAATATTATAAGTGCACTAAAAGTATACTTTATTATAGTGTCAAGAGCTGCATATAAAATTGCAACTATTAAAGTTGCAAGCACAAGAAGCAAAATAATAATATAATATGCAGCTCTCATTTTAGCCTTAAAATAAGTTGCAAACAAATCTTTTAAAGAGTAATTTAGAGTTATACAAAGTTTGCATATTTTAGTATAGCTTTGCTTTTAAAGGGATTTTAATACTTTTGTTATTAGACCCTAGCTTGTTATAACAAGTTTTAAGCAGCTAATTTAAGCTTATAGCAAACTAATTAAGATATAGTATTTAAGTATCTAAAGAATAGATAATAGCCTTAGCTTAACTAATTCTCTTATTTGAAAGGAAATTTTATTTTAATTTCTAAGAACTAACTTAAAAGTATATTTCTTTTATTTATATCTAATAAGGTTTTTATATAATTTAATAAGGGTATATAATAAATTAGCCTCCTCTAAGAAGATAGTATTGCATATCAAATATTTTTAACTAAATAACAACAATTTTGTAAAGGCATGCCTTTAGCTAAATTATAAATTGTATCTTAGAAAGGAGGTTAAAGCAATAGCAATAAATTATAGTAAAAGATGCTTTTAAATTTATTTAAGCTATTTTTTAGTAATAATCTATTTAATAAAACAGCACTTAAAACTAGCTTTAGCTAAGACTTAAGCCTTTTATTGCAGCAAATAGCTTCTTTAAGTATATAATAAGTATTATTTATTTTAGTAGCTTTTAATAAGTGATAAATCTTGCTTTATATATAACAATTACACTTGACGAGGTCTAGTAATATATATTAAAAGATTAAATAATCCCTTGTTAATATAGCTAAATACAAGAGAAGGTCAAGCAACAAAGCTATATATTGCTAGCTAAAGTCTGCTTTGCTTTTAAGTATATAAATAAGTTATATACCTCTTATTTCCTTATTCCTTTTTTAATATACCTTTTATATTGCTACTCTTAATATAACAATATTTACTAAGAAAGTTGCTATTATCCTTTGTAAAGATAAAGCATTAAGAGACGTTTTGCAATTAATAAATTTAAACAATAAAGCTAAGCTAAACCTCTTTTACTAAAAGCTTAATAAGATAAAATATATAAACAAAGAGCTAATGCAGAAATTAGATTCGAATTTTGAAATTATAAAAGAATTAAAGAAGAAGATAAAAAAGGTTAAGCAATTAGCTTTTAAGAAACAAGCTATTAATTTGTATATTTTTTATATCTTATAATTTTATTATCTTATTAAATCTAAAATTTATAATATAAAAGTATAAGAGAATAAGAGAAATTAAGATTGCCTTAAGACAAGCAGCTTTACTACTATAATTTACTATTAAAGTTAAGCTAAGTAAGTATAAGAAGCCTTAGCAATAGCTATAAAATTGTAAAATTAAGCAATTATTATATTATATTAAATAAAGAGGGGATAATATATACTATTAAGCAAAAATAGCTAATTTTACTAGCAAAACCGAGGCAAATATAGCATAATTTGCAAGAATCTTTTAGCTTATTTACTTTAAACTCTTTATTTATATTAATTTGCGCACTTAAATTTAAGAAAGAATATTATACTAGCTATATTAATAACCAAGTTTCGAAAATGCTTAAAGAAAAGCTACTAGCAATTATTCAAATTTGCTTCTATCTTTAGCTATATAGCCCTTATGCCTTTACAAGCTATTAATATATAGCTATAATTAAGATACATTTTAATTAATAAAAGCTCTTTGCTAATTATATTGCTAAACTAATTAATAGAATAAGCTATGCTTAAGAAATAGACAATATAAATACAAGCAAAACTAATATCTTGTTATTAAGTTAAATTTAAGCAAAGGGCATTATATTTAGTCCTTTTATCTTTAATAGCAATAATAGCACTAATTCAAGTAATAATAGCTTTAACTTAAATAGCAATAATAGACACTTAAGCAAGGCTAAAAAGGATTATAAGCGCTATACTAACTAGTATAGCTAAACTAGCATTAATATACTAGGAATAAGGATAATAGAAGGAGGCTAAAGAGCTGCAAGGACAAGTAGCAAAGACTAGAAAAAGGATATTAAGGCAAAAGCACTTAAATATATTATAGTATAAGCAATTTAGCACTAAGTTTATATTTTTAAATAGTGAAATTTTTAGTATAAACAATTTCTGCTACTTTAATATCTTTAGCTTTAGCTTTACTAATATTTATATAAATATTTTATATAGCTTTGCTTTTAGAATAAATTAAAATGTCTTATAAGTTATTAATAATAAAATCGCTAATATAATATTGTCTATTATTTTAATGTGTTTAAAGATATTCTTAAGCTCTCTTTGTAGTTTGAAGATCTATTATAGTTATTTAGCTTTATTATAAATGCTATATATTTATTAGCAATAAACTTATAAAGAAAGCTTATAAAGTTTTTGCAAAAGGGGCAACTTGTTATTATTATTAGTTATAAAGCAAAGTAAAAGTTTTATACTAAAGAGGAAGCTAGTTTACAAGAAATTGTATTTTGTATATAATAATTGTCTTTCTTATTATATAGCAATTATAATATATAAAGTAAAGTAATAAGATTCTAGTTTTATAAATTTACAAATGCTAATTGTAAAAGCAGCAAGAGCTTAACTTTGCAAAGAAATGCATTAGCTAAGGAAATTGTCCTTGTAAATCTAGTTAAAGCTGCAATAAGCTAAGCAAAAGCATCAAATTTAGACCTTAAACCACCCGAAAGTTGCTTAGTTAAAACCAGATTAAGGGAGAGGGTTCTAAATTTAGAAAGGGGCTAATCTTTAAAACTAAAGGTTTGTTTTCGAAGAGGTTATAATTAAGTGGTTATATATTAATAATAGACTTTGCTATATATAGCAAATAGAAGAGTTCCGAAAAGGAGTATACTAAAAATTTAAGGATAAAAGAAGTATATTATAAAGAGATTTAGCAAAGGACTTCTATTATAAGATAAGATACTTGAAGACTAATAAATAATGAAATAATAGAATTATAAGCTAAGATATAATAAACTTTTAAAAGTATTAATATTATAACTTTATAATAATATAACAAATGATTTTTATAATTAATTATCAAATTAGTATATTTAATTATACTTAATTTAACTAAATCTTTTTTATATATATTCTCCCTTATTCGGAAAATGCTAAAGGATAAGATTTCAAGAGACTAATATTATGCAATATATAATAGCTATAATATTTGAGGAGTTTCTTGTAAATGCTTTTTACTATTAATATAATAGAGTTTTGCTATTAATTATCTTATTTTCTAATGTGCCCCCTTTTAATTGCGTTATATCTTAGGCTATATTTACTTTTTAATGCAATTAGTATACTAATTCCTAGCAACTTATATATAAATATTTGCAACTCTAATACTTGTAAATCTAATATACTTTAAATATATTAAAAACTCCCTTTTATTTTTAAATAATTTACTTATTAAAGCTGCAAAGTTATAATACAAATATTGCTTGTTAATATACTTAATCTTATTAGTAGCTACCTAATTTTGACTAGTAATGCAAGCATTACTTGCTAAGTTTGCAAAGCAATATTATAAGGTCTTAATTGACTTAAAACTTAGAAAAGGTATAAAAATAATATAAAAGGACAAATATTTATATAATAGTTCCTAAGGACAAATCTTAGATACCCTTTTAAGTCCTTGCAAGGCTTTTGCTATGTTAATAGATTTATAGCTACTTTTGCTAGTATAGTAGCCTTTAATATAATAAAGAAGATAAAAGAGATTACTATTATAATAACAAATAAGTCCTTTATAATTACTAGTAAGCTACTCTTAAACAATTTTAAAATTAATATCTTATATAAAATTATAAATTAAAAGCTAAGGCTTATTAAAGAGAGGTAATTAAAATTTAAAAGTAAGACAAAGCTATAATATTTATATATCCTTTATTAAAAGCCTAATTTTGCCCTCCCCCTTTACCTTTAAAGAGAAGATATAAATCCCGAGGAGAAACTAGCTTAAATATACTCTTAAAAGTTTAAACCTAAGAAATGCTATTTTTAATGCTATATCTAAAATTTTAAAGCAAGGGCAAAGGCTTATTTGCCAAACTTGGAGTTTATTTTCTACAAGTTAAAAATAACAAGATTTAAGTTTCTTTTAAAAAGTTATAATAAATAACCTTCTAGTTGCTATTATCTTATCTTTATACCTAATAACTAATTAATTTATATGCTTAAAAATTATTATATGCTATAATATTCAAGTTAACAAAGAATTTGTCGGTCCACCCGGAACGCGTAGCACGGCACGTAAATATCGTGATATGCAATTGCGTTGGTAGGTGGTTGATTGATTGGAAGGTAGGTCGATAGCACTATTGTGGTGTTGTTGACCTTCCTTCGGTTTGCCTAACCTAATTGGGACTAGCTTGGTCACGTGACTTACAAAGCGAACGAAAATGTACTAACACTGGAGCCACTTTAAAAGTGCTCAAAAACGCCATTTCCTCCAAATGCATATAGATTGCCTAATTAGGCCTAGTCCGTCCATATTCCTCTATATTCCTCTAGTATGTCCTTATGCATCCTTCCCACTAGTATGCTAGTATGCCCTTATGATCCTCTATACTAGTAGGTCCTTATGTACGCTTAACCTACTCCTCCACGTCCAATTGTAGGGTATTCGTATCGATTAATCGCTTGAGGGCATTTGTAGATCTCGAT
>Ga0302221_10001952_pt1 | contig 13049 bp, 10 predicted proteins | sample II_Palsa_E2_1_FD_193517 | JGI IMG/M metagenome (GOLD analysis project Ga0302221, IMG submission 193517) | Peat permafrost microbial communities from Stordalen Mire near Abisko, Sweden - II_Palsa_E2_1 | ecosystem: Environmental > Terrestrial > Soil > Palsa > Peat permafrost | place: Sweden... | reverse complement strand
TGGGACTACTGAGATAGCCCAATTCTCCTCAGTCTATGGTCGTATGTGACAGTCAAGTGGCTATTTTTACTAATATCCCCCCCAAAGGTTTCTAATATCGGGCGAGACTCAGAGCTGAGCCATTGTAATTGGTCTCGAAAACCGGATTTTCTCGTTGCCGCTTTTTGACCATCGGTCGCCAATCGAAAAGCGTGGAAATCGGGCGCGTGGACATGCGATGGCTAATCAACCTTAGCTGGTCAAGACCAACAGACACCAAGTCATCTAGTTCGCTGGCCTCCAATCCCCGATGCAACTGCTGGATATCCATCATCTGAGTCGCAAGGTCCTGAAGCCGTAGTCCCTAATCTCACCCAGGTACCCGATGCCCAAACCGACGCCGGCATCGATTCGTAGGGTCGAACAACACATACAGAAAGCGAGTTCCAGGGCCAGGGTCAGGCCAAGAACCAGACGTCCTCTTTCGGAGATATTGGATCGGTTTGCGATATATGCTTCGGCTATTTGTCTTATTTCGCGACGGGACATGGCAAGGCTGTCCTCGTTGTGCTATATGCCCCACATAATCCCGTGATTGGCGATGATGAGGATTTATATAATGCTTGAGTATTAATGTCCAATTTCACTTGGTTACTTCACATATACTTTCCAATGATATGTCTTTGTGTGCTTGTCCTTCTGCCCCCTTCACCCCTAACTACCTCCGCAGCGGAATCCTTCTTCCAACCTGGCAATAGCAGTCTCCAATCTTTCTGGAGGTACCCTGCTATCTCCATTATCGGCTTCACAATTTTGGCTCTAATCAACATAGAGTCTTCCTACTAGAGCCGCTGTCCTTACCAGTGCCATCCCCATGTTAGGACATCTCACTTGTGAGGCTATCTGCTCCGATTCACTCGTCAAACGGCCTTTTGACCAATAAATCGATTTGTTGGCCAATAAATTTAGTTTTGACCAATACAGCAAGATGCTCACCAAACGTGTAATTTTTAATTATTCCCTCCCAAATACCTATTTTCGATTTGCCCAAAAATAATATTCAATTCCATAGTATTGTTAAAATTATAAATTAAGACTTACTCCCATTATCCTTCACTTTATTAAAAATATAAAATAAGCTTTACTCTTATTACTTTCACTTCTTTTTGACGTTTAGGGGCCTTAACAGGAGGCTCCCACTTCTCCACTGCCTTTTTCACCCTTTTATTCCTTACTGCCGGAGTCGGAATAATTAACGAGAAACGGGGTCGCTAGCGTTGCGACGTAAGTCCTGAATAGCCCATTAATATTCCCCTTTTTTTTGGCGGTCGTTATCCCTTAATTAAATAAAATAAAATCGATACTTAAAGACTAAATTTATCACGCGTTTGATGAAACTAGGTTTTTATTGATTAAATGTGTTTTATTGACCAAAAAGTATAGATTTTGGTGAAACTAGGTATTGTGTTGACCAATGCGGCGTTTGGTGGCTGAATCGGAGCATATCCAGCAATGCACAGAACAGCTCGCGGATTGCCACGGATTCACAAGGAAGCTTATGGGCCATAGCTCAACCCTCTCAACTCCATTCTCGCGAGGGATTTTAGGTACTCTATTAGGTGAGTAAAAGGTGGCGGAGTCTTTACAGGGTTTTAGCAGGTAGGTCTCGAGCAAGCCTCCAGAAATATGATTTCCTTGTCTCCACTGCAATAAACTGAGAATCCCAAGCGAAAATTCTCTATTCGCAGACGGTCACGGAACCTGCTGCCTTTTCCCACCCAGGCTATAAATTCGGACGCAGATGCGGAATGTTTGAAGATGCGGGCCTATCTATAGACATTGTCTCAGCCTTAGCGTCAAAAATCTATTTTGTATCTTCTTCGAGTTATACAAGCCTGCCGCTAGACAAATAGGATATTTGCCTCTTTATATACGGGGAGTTTTTATATATCCTCCGCTCAAGTTGAGAGAAGAACCGTCCGCAGTGTTTACACTTCTGTTATGTTGACAGTGATCAGGGAAGTCTCTCGTCGGTGCAGGTTTAGAGAATAATGGTAGCGGGAGAGAATTATTGCTTTTGCCATCTAGTTTGAAGAACCTGGATTGTCATAATGTTATACGTAAATGGGCTGCATGAGCTGAACCTGCAGTTCAGCCGTAGCTGGAAGCTTAAACAAATCAAAAGTAAGCGGCCCCAACTGGTCGCAGTTGAATGGACAGCGATCTAGATTATTACGTTTTACTTCTCTATCTTCGCGATTTAATCCAATGCTAAGGCTCTTCGTTATCTTGCTTAGGCTCTGCCACATGACGCACAGCCCGCAAAGACATTCCCTTTGAATCCCGAGTCCGTTTCTTCTACCGCCAATTATACAATTACTTTCAGATTTCTGTGTTTCGAAACTACCCATCCGTCAAGAATAAGCAAGAAATATATGTTGGCTACTGCGCCTCGTGCGACTGCGCAGTGCGCTATCGTGGCTAAGTCTTGGAAATTCAATTGAATGTTTGGCCACTTGCTCAACGAGAGAACGTCCCATAGGACAACCTTCGCTAAGTGGTGTCATGCTGTGTGACCGTCCAAATATAGCCGTGACAGCCTCATTCATTGTGGGGGCCAATTAAGCTTCCATATCACAGAGCCGGGCCTCTCTCACATCGCCTCTTACCAACACATTCATCTTCACTATGGAGTCTAGCCATTTCAGTTCTCGTTTGAAGAACGCCTGGCTGTTAGAAATTGTATCTATTATCATGTCTTGTGCGTCTTTCGCAATCGTTCTCTTGGTTCTCTATCATTTCAACAAAAAGCCCGTTTTCGATTGGCATAGCATATCTTTGAATACTTGGGTCTCATGGTTCTCCACAATCGCCAAGAGTTTGTTATTGTTTGCGGTTTCGGCATGTCTAAGCCAATGGAAGTTTATTTGGTTCTCACAAACTCGACGACAACTCATCGACTTCGATATATTTGACGGCGCAAGTCGAGGGCCAAACGGCAGTTTGAACCTCCTGTGGTATATAAACATAAGGTAATCTTACGATACTTATATAGAGGCTCGCTTTAGTTCTTAACAGATTCTTAGATCAGTTGCATCTCTTGGGGCATTTATTACGATTTTGTCCCTTGCAATCGATCCTTTTATGCAGTCTGTCGTTGGCCTGGAGGAAAGCCAGACACATGGTTTGGGTAATTCCACGAGTGTCCCTAGAGCCTTGCGTTACTCTAAGGGGTCTACGATAATCGGCGAAGATATGTGTAAGTTCAAATTATTCTACATAATTATATGGCCGTCGAAGGTTAATCAAGACCAGTCTGGTATGCTGACGACGGCAACGTCTACGAACAAGTGCAGTCTACGGCGGATTTCTCGCTACAGTCAGCTATTCTGTTTGGGCTGTCCAGCTCCCGTTTCTCAATCTCCCAACAGACTACGGCACGTTGTTCTGGTGCGCATTGCAAATGGAAACCGTACCTGTCGCTCTCGATTTGCAGCACCTGCACCAATGTAACCGACCAATTAATCAAGACGACGACAACTTACACCACGGATAACCCATGCAGAGCACAGTTCAGTCTCTTTGATAGTTCAAATGCTATGTCCAATATTAATGTAGCAGGTCCAGTCACTACCTATGGATTTCCCAACGGACTATACATGGACAACACTTCGGATATTGTTTCATTGGTGGCCTATAGCACGACTAACAGATCCGAGACTGTTACTTTTCAACAAAATGAATTGTTACTATGGTCATTGACGACAATTACAAGGCCAGCAGATGACCTCCTTGCCTCAGGAGTCCCTTCAGCCGTGGAGTGCGGTCTCATGTATTGTGTTAAAAACTACACATCTGAAGTGATTAACGGCACCCTCGACGAGATTTCTCCGTCTCTTCCATTGAAAATTTCTCCCGGATCATGGCAACCATCTAATACTTCAGCTGAAGATCCTACACCGGGACAATTGAATTCGAATTTGAATTTCACGAGGAGTGATCTTCGTCTTGGAGATCAATACAACATCTCTCAAGTCGCAATCAACGGCATCGGAACAGCCATGATAGATGTTTTCTCGAATTTGAACACAAGCTTATATTGGAATAATACCGGCGCCACTGGATTTTATATGGGGTGGGAAAATCTGCCCGATGGAGATCAGTTTTATCCTAATTCTATGCAACCAATACACGAATCTCGGGACCTAGACGCCACATTTACTGGCCTCGCTATGAGTATGAGCAACAGCATACGGGCCAATGATGACTACCAGACCTTGGTACTCGGCACGACTAATATCACCGTATACAAAATCCATTGGCAGTGGCTAGCTTTGCCTTTTATAAACTTACTTGGCGGTTGCTTTCTCCTGGCGTTCACGATCTTCTACACACACCGTCAAGCTATACCAATTTGGAAGTCCAGCTCTCTTTCGACGTTGAAGGTCGGTGCCACAATGGGGCGAGTACTTGATGAGAATACGGTTGATGGAATGGAGAAGAAGGCAAAGAAAACTTACATCGGGCCTTTCGAGGCATTCGACGGTTCGTTTATGACTGCCGCATTACTTACCTCTACTGTGTTAACTAACAAATATACAGGACAAGATGAAGCTACAAGAGGACTGACGGCATCGAAGAACCTAGAATTGCAAATACCCCGGAAACCTTTGAATAGCATAAGCACAAATGGGGAACATAGCGTCTAGCTCTAACAGACCTATAATAAGCGTCCCTGGGCATTACACCGGATTGCTAGCCTAATATTATTAAAGACTGCGTCCACGAAGCAATGTGGCAAAGCTTGTGGCGATGGGGAGGATAAGCTCCTTACGCTCTTTATTTATCAAGGCGAGAGAAAAAAATGGCTTTTCTTTTTTTCATTCTTTTTTTTTTTCAATATCTAATATTACTGAATATGTCTTCATTCTATATCAACGTTCGACTGACTTGAATTCCCATTTCAATACCTCAAAAAACTTACTTAAAAGCGCAGCTATAATTTAACTTACTTCAGCCAATCGGCTGGGTTCGATGCAAGCATGCGTATTAAGATAGGAAATCATCCTAATATTATAGAGTAGCCGTGCAATGGATACTATCTCGTAAGCTTTACAAAGTGGACTAGGGGCACGCGGAAATACTTTCTAGCTTGTAGTTGAGGCTTATATAGCACGCGGTTAAATATTTCTTAATATTCTATATAAAGATAAAAGCGGGATTTCGAAAAGAAATTAAATACTTATATTAAATACCTTTACTAGTAACTAGATACTTATTAATATATGATCTATATTTTAAGAGACTAGAAACTATTTTTCAAAACTCGAATTACTATAGTATTATAACGTAAATAATAGTATATATATTTCTATAAATATAGTCCTAAAAGAATATTTCGATAGAAGTCGAATTCCCAGAAATAATATCCGAGAATCTAATATAACTATTTTGAACTATCGATACTAGTGCATCTTGAGAGTGTTAAGATAGCCCAATTCTCCTCAGTCTATGGGCTTATGTGAATTCGCGAATCTCAAACAAACTCTATATTTCTAACGTGGTCTGCAGTGCTGCATTTTTTCGCTAACCCACGAGCGAGCCTTCGCGATTCGACCCGCGATAATTTCCTCCTTGTGAACACATTTCCATTGAATTTTAGGTACGTCTGAATATTATCATGTCGTGATTTTGTCTTCACAGCACATCTATCCTTTTTCTGGAAGGCCGAAGATCCACTTACCCGCATTCGCACATCCAATGATGTTGGGTGCTGTTGGCCACATGATAGCTCGAAATAGATTGTGGCTTACGATAAGATGAGGCTGTTGCATACTATCTCTCCATGATTTTTTACTCCTTTTACACGTACCTAAACCCACAAGCCAGGTACCACCGGTATATCTTGATTCTTCATCGCAGCACCAGCGACACAGTGGTAACAGCCTAAGAGAATGCTCAGCTCTCACCAGATCTACCTCAGTCTCGATGGAGAGGACGAAATCAGATTGTTGATCATCGGGCCTGGAACGAAGGCGGATCCGATTTATTGTCATCTGAAGCATGCGAACCTATCAGAAAACCCGGTGTACGAGGCGGTATCGTACATGTGGGGAACAGACGGACCATCATGGCCTATCAACATTAATGGATATACGGAGCTCGTCCGGGAAAATCTGCACGATGCCCTCATACAACTGAGGAGACCGCATAGCCCCCGAGTCCTTTGGATTGATGCATTATGCATAAACCAAGATGACGACCAAGAGAGGAATCAACAAGTCGCACAGATGGGGATGATTTACAGCAGAGCAGAGAATGTATGTATCTCTCTAGGCCGCAAAGGCCCTCGATTAGGTAGCTTGCGTCCAAAGCACGCCCAGGAGACATTCGACTTCATAACCAAAGTGGCAGCTTTCGTGGACGTGAAGGATAATGGCCTCGTTAATTTTGTTCATTCAATCGAAGAGCTTGTCTGGGTCATGAGCTTCTTCTCTCTGCAATATTGGAAGAGATTATGGATCGTCCAAGAGGTTGTACTTGCTGCGAAACTTGAGATATATTGGGTCGAGAGTGTTATCCCTTTCGAAACACTTCAAGATTTTCTTCAAGTTGTTAGGAGTTGGGAAGCGTTGGCCTCAGAGAATGCACTAGCGGAAATCGACACTAGCATTCACAGCGGGCTCATAGATCCCGTTCCCTACCGATTATATCTACAACGTCGAGTCACCGAAGAGAGTTCGACAGCAAAGAAAAGCACCCATTCTGCCCTTGGTCAAAATATATGCGGATGCTGAATGTGCAGACACGAGGGACAAAGTTTTTGCACTTCTTAGTTTTGCGAGGGAATGTTGCAGGATTGCTGTCCCAGTTGATTATACCTATTCAACATATCAGCTTTGTAACAAGCTTACGAGGCATCACGTCCAGTCCCACGTCCACTTTGGTGGCCGCTCATCCGATTTGATGGAAGTTGTGTGTCAATTGAACGACATTCGCAGACTTCTTGGTGAAGGTTCAGCAAGAGAAAGGCCAAAAGAGGGATACCCGCACGTTTTCAAGCCTGAACAATACCTCGCCATATTTACCGATCCTCATGACGCTAAAACAAACACCACAAGAGGCAACACGTTGACTGTGCGTGGATACTTAGCGACCACCATTCGCGAAGTCAGTACGTCCTTGAAAAGCATTAAGGTTCGGAAAGAAGAGATAAATGTATTCCCGGGTGGCTATCACTTCTATATCCAAGGCAGACCACTGATGAATTGCCTGCACACGACCCCGAAAGATTCCATGACCAATGGTCAATTAACTTCAGAAGGCCAAAAAAATGTGTTGAAACTCCTTGCTCATGAAGCACTTTTCTCAATCGAGGTCATCGCACGGGAAAACCACCCTCAGAACCGAAATAGTAGTTCCAACGACGAGGAGTTTCCCCCCATGGGTGGAAATCTTCCAACAAATGGGCTCAAGAGCTATTTGAGCCAGCCCGCGTCCCTGGCAAACTTCATCCTGTTGATGATTGAATGTTTCCAAACTCATCCCGGACACCATAACTGCGTCCTCTTTCTCGCGGACCATGACACGGTTGGCATTGCTCCGCCCGCGACTCGAACCGATGATAAAATACTCATATTCGACAATGAACGCACCACACCGAAGGACGACGACATCGACAAATCCACAGCGGATGTCCTCGCCGTCGTCCGGTCGGTCAATGGGAAACATGAGATTGTAGGACGGGCTCGATTGTTTATATTCCCGTCCGATTTCTTTACATTAATGCACCGAAAGGATAACGTGGAGTTTGAAATTGATGTTCCAGGTGTATTGCTTTTGTCGAGAGCAACATATAATGAACCATTTTTGATGATGAGCGAGGCGTGGCAAGATCAAAGCCGAAATCGGAGTGAGTTCAAAGATTTGAAGAGGATGATGGAGGCGAACTCATTACTGCCCGAACTGGGAGTTGAATATGATGTGGGTGGAAGTGATGATCTGGCAACGTACGATGGAGACTACGCTAGTGGAAATGAAGCTGTTGGGAAGAATTCTGCTAAATGCAACGCTAGTGGGGGCCATGGGGTTGATAACGACATTGAGGCGGTAGATAGAAAGTTCTTAGGACTATCTCTCAAACCATTTGTTCGCAGGAAATGGTCTCGGCTTAAGGCGAGGGTGGAGGATTGAAGGTAGAGGATTCGAACTAGCACTTGAGCATCATGACAATAATTTCTCAGATCTACTAAATACACAAAGTACGGAGAAGACCTTCAATCCGATGACTGAGATCCTAGATTAGAGTAAGAAACATAGGCCTGACTTCCGTGCACCTAGGCCTATACTAGACCTATTTCAAATACTCTGGACTCTGTCCCAAACCTAGAGGAATAATCTGAGGTTTCATGCTGAGTACATTGTGATAACCCAATTTGCCTCTGTGAGGCTCTGGTAGCTCGAGCGCATGGAGATAGCCCAATTCTCCTCAGTCTATGGTCGTATGTGACAGTCTGTCGCTTGTTTCGATACTTAATGCATTATTGCTCGTTGGTTTCAGCGTTCCGCGTGTGGTTGGCCCACTGTTCTGGCGATCAGACTTTCTCGCCGCCGCTTTTGTTGACCGACAGAGCTCCACCAACTGGGGACGCAGGTTCAAACACGTGAATCACCAATTCTGCTGGCAAATATAATTTGTGATATTGGGGAAAGGATGGTCTAAAAATATATGGTACTGTACACGGACTTTTCTCGCAATATCAATTCGTACTTTCGCCTCGTGCTTCCCTTCGACATCTTGTACACAGGCAATCTCCAGACAGCCAGTTCTGTCTCAACAGAAAATTCCGCTGTGCACGGTTCTGAAACAGCTGATTTTCATCAAGGTATGATATACAAATCTCCTCGCCTGGTTTGATGTCCCTCTTTGCAATAATGGCTACGGCAGAAGACCCTATGACCGGTGCAGTTTGGGGAGGATGAGTTTCGTGAATATTCCTGGCTTCCGCGTTTGGCTCGCAGCTGTGATTGACAAACGAGTAAAGCGGATTGATTGAACGCGACACAAATTTGGTATCGAGCCCTTGTTCTACACTACCGCGTTGATTGTTGATCATCCGAGCCCATATAGTTTGGAGAACCCAAGTATCATAACTGAGATCCTTAAAGATATCCACACCGAGGGTTGTGAGGATCCTTTGTGGCACATCGACGTGGGAAGCCAAAGACCAGCGTCTGCCCACATCGTCGTCACTCTCATAGTTTGGAGTCAGAGCCGCGATGGATGGATGTTCTAAGGGGTGAAGTCCACTTTGAACGCATGTCGCTAATATCCGTAACCACATTTGTCCATCAGTGTCAGAGAGACCAGCCGGAGCGGGCTTCACTCCTTCCAGCTGTGGCTTGTTCGTAAGCCAGGAGAAATCCTTGCCGCAGAGAACTTGGTGGTAATTTGCCTTTGCCGTCTCTAGACAGCTACTACTGCAGTACTTGGTGTTGCAGCATCGGGAATGGCACATGGTATTGTGCCAGACGGGCATTACGCCACAGCAGTTCTCGCAGCGGAACATGGGATATGCTCGACCGTTAGAGATCGCTTGTACGATGGACGACAGGGAATTTGTACCCCAAGTTGTGGGGTCTTTAAGTATGATATCTCCTTTGCGGATAGCTGAAATAGCGAACAGGCCCAAAGTGTCTGACTCGGTTGTGAGACCGTAGAATTTTTTCATTGACTTCCACCGGCCAAGGCCTTTGGGCGGAGGGGATGGCGCAGAGGATGGTGCTGAGGAACCGAAAGTGTTGGCTCGAAGAACACACGGCGCGTTGATTGCGAGGAGCCTGGCGTTAGCACTTGCGATGAGTTCAGCGCTTCGGTGAATGTATTCAGGTGGCATGAAGGGGTATTGACGGAATGGCACGCGACCGAACTTCATCTGCTCATCGGCGTCTAATTGGCTGTCTATGTGTAACTGCTGTAGCTCACGCCTCATGCTTTTGAGAGCGTCGGTGGAGGAAGCTAATCCGCCTGAGAAGATATTTTCTGCAGGATACATAGCCCGTGCTTCTGTATATTGTCAAAGCGGAACTGTCTATGGGAGACTTTATATACCTATACACATTTCCCGGTAACTGTGAAAAGCACCTGCCTGGTCTAATGAAGTAGCAAGAATCATAAAGTTCTTGAAATGGAATTCTTTGACAAGCTTTTCCCAAACGGGCTGATATTGCAAAATGCCAGGAGCCTTGGGTGTCCCGGGAGTCTCAAGAATTTGCTTCCTCGCAATAAGACCCACTCCTTTCCCATCGTGCATGGCGGTGAGGAGTTTCTGGGCTTTTCTAGCATCTCCGGCAGCCAACTGGGAAGAGCATAATGTCAGCCTGAATGTCAATAAAAGGGTCAGGAGTGCGTTGCAAATTTCCAACCTCAGGGTACCCGACTCTGGCGAGCATTGCTGCTCGTGATGCCCAGAGACCTGGATTGTATGGCTTTTCGGCAAGCTCAGCTGTTTGAGCAGCTATGTCCTCAAAAGTCTGGCAGCAGAGCATCATTATTAGCATTTCCACAGAGATAGTATAGTGCCGGGATAGAGTTTACCTCTGTGAGTGCTGCAGCCAGAAGCTCGACTTTTGTGTGCGTAGCGGTTTGGCGCCACAGCTTGGGAATCCATGGCCTATCCATAATCTCGAATGGCCGCGTACGATAGGTGCACAGCGACTTGTATCACGAGAGTAGTGCCCAAACGTTGTTCCGACGAAACCTGGTTTGGAGGGCTGGTGGCAGCGCACAGTCAAGAGATGTAGTGTCTGTTGGAGTGGTGGCTTTTCACTCTGCATGACAAGGATCTTCAGGCAATGCATTCCGTGTTGAGGTTACACTAACAATATGTGATGATGGGGGCGTACTTGTACAGCAATCTTCCCCCAAAGAAGCTTTCCGGGGGGTCTGTAAAGAGGGGGTCCATTTCTCAGTTCTCAGAACCTCGATTCGACGTCTTCCCTACGGGAGCAGAAAGCCATAAAAATGGCTAAATAATGGCCGAGCCATCCATTAAACCAGCCATTAAACGCGCCATTAATCTGCGGCCAGTATAATGACTGAATAGTGCACGAAATGGCCGGCCATTACTGACTAATCGTTCAAGGGAATCAGGTATCAAGCTGGTTAAGCTAGGTAGGCGCAATTTCAGGCGTAATTGGAGGAGGCGCCCTGCCGCAAGAGTCTTCACTTTCTGAATCCTCACATTCCTAAGACCTCACCCTCCCTTAACGGAACTACGCATTACTTTACACAACTCATAATACATACGCATCTCCTTGCACGACTTATAATATTTAAAACATTAATTTTATTTATTAAAGTAGACTTTTTTCTTTTTAATTTTTAAGCCTACGCGCAATATCCTTATTTAAACAAGTATAATAATTTTTTTTTAAAATTTTTTTTTTATTTATTTATAATAATTATAAATATTTATATAAGTAAATTAATTACACGGATTAAATAAAGAAAAGAATAAGCGTATACTTTATTTTAAATATATTAATATAAATTAATTAAAGTATATATATACTTTAAAATTAAAAATATATTTATATTAATATATTAATATTTTTTAAGTATTTATAAATATTTAAAAGACTTATATTTATAATAATGACTAACTCGGTTATTATTTAATTATTTTTATAATTAATATACTTTTATAAAACTTTAATTTATAAAATATTATCGGATATTTAATTATATAATACTTATAATTTATTATAATAAAAATAAACTTTAATATATTAAATATTAAAAAAGATCTTAAATAAAAAATTTAATAAGTTTAATAAATATTATTTAATAATATTTTAAAGTATTATATAATTATAAATATATAAAAAATATTATTTAAATTAAATATAAAGTCTTTATTTATTTAAAAATATAATTTTTTTATATAATTTTTTATATTATATTAAATCTTTAAAGAATTCTAAATTTCTTAAATTTTTATTTTTTATAAACGGATTTATCAAGATTCGTCACGTGATCTTTATATAATCTCGTTATATATTATTAGATTTTTTATAATATAATATTTTTTTATATTTAAATTTTAAGCTTTAATAATAATTTATAATATTATTATTTTTTTAATTTAATAATATTTTATTATAATAAATAAAATAAGAAAATATTAATTATTTAATAATAAATTTTTTTTTAATATATTTTTTAAGATTTAATATAAGATTAAAAAAAAATTTAAACTAGTTTATAATATTAAAACTCGTGACTTTAAAATATTATTTTATTTTTATTATATTAAAAAAAATTATTAATATATTATTAATTTTAATTAATTCTTTTATTATATTAAATATATTTATCGTAAATATTCTTATAATAGTTTAATTAATAATTAAGATAAAAATATATTTTAAGAAAATAATTAAATAATTATTAAATATTAAAAGAATATATCATGATCTAAGCTCAAGAAGCTATGGCCCACGTGACTCGCTTATAAAAATAATAATATTTTTTTTATTAAAGAAAAATTAAAATAATATAATATAATCTTTATTTTTTAAATAAATTAAATATAATAAAGATTAAAGAATCGGAAAAAAAAAAATATAAAATTATAAGATTTTTATTTTTATTTTTAATATTTTTAATTTTTTAAATATTCTTAATTTAGATAATTTTAATTTTAACTTAGTTTTCTAAAAAATCTTAAATTTTTTTAATAAAATTTTTTAAGTTTTTTAAAGTAATTAAGATTTTTTTTTAGTTTTTAAATATTTTTTGACTATAAATATTTTTTTTATTTAATTAAATATTTAATTTTTTTCCGGATATATTAATAATTAAAAATAATCTTAATTTTATATTTTTTTTATAAATTTAATTATTAAACTTTTATAAATAATATAATAAATATATTTAAAGATATTAATTTAAAAAATAATATATAAAATATTAAATATATTTTTATAATTTTTAATAATTTAAGTTTATAATTTATAAATTTAATTTTTTTATTAATTTTAAATAATTTTAATTTTTTATAATCTAG
>Ga0302221_10001950_pt1 | contig 13052 bp, 2 predicted proteins | sample II_Palsa_E2_1_FD_193517 | JGI IMG/M metagenome (GOLD analysis project Ga0302221, IMG submission 193517) | Peat permafrost microbial communities from Stordalen Mire near Abisko, Sweden - II_Palsa_E2_1 | ecosystem: Environmental > Terrestrial > Soil > Palsa > Peat permafrost | place: Sweden... | reverse complement strand
CCTTGAAGATTCTAGCGACCTTTGGTTGCCGTGCAACCTTTGCGGCGTTCTGGTGCCCACCCCTGCCACTGCAAAGACTTTTGGCCGCGACCTCCGTATAACTATTACGATTCTTATAAGATTTATATCTTTTTAATTTATTTAATAAGAAATACGAAGGTCCGTGTCAAAAGTATTGCAAATATAGTAGGTAGAGCCTGAAACTAGCCTATAACTCCCTATAAAAGTGCCTTAGAGATTAAATCAATTTTAATCGAAAAGAGATTAAGATCGCTAAGATTCCCTATTTTAATAGGCTACTTATAGGGAGCCCTGTAAACCACTAAAATAACAGGGCAATAACCGTGTTAACACGACTTCTTATCGGCCTTATATGCGAGAAATATAAGGGTGGGACTTTGAAGGGAGTATAATGTGAACCCTTTATATTTATAAAGAGTTATAGCCTATCAGTGGCCGAGACCCCCCCCCCCTCAAAATATAGTGAGTTTAGTGGCCGCACCCACTATATTTACAATACTTTTGACCGGGACTTTCGTAAGTCAAAGAGTAATTATATAATTAATTACTTTTTTATTTAAGAATTAATTAATTATAGGCCTTATACGCTATAATTATAGGGAGTAGCCCCTTAAGAAATTATTTAAATTTTAAACGCTAGGATTAAAAGCTAGCTTTTAATCTTAATTAAACACTCTAAATAAATATAAAAGCTAGCGTTAAAAGCTAGCTTTGAAAGCTGGCGTTTTTTCCCATGCGACGGTGCCAAATGGGCCTCAGCTCAGGTTAAAGCAGCAGCTGCTCACGTCCGGAGACTAAAACAGGACCAGCGAGGATGAGATTAGAGGCTGACTTTCGTGGCAGAAGCCTCACGTACAGCACAGCTGAAGATCTTAGATTCCGCTAGCTACAGTAGTACTAGCGCACAGAAAATGTGACCAAACACAGACAATTAGATTAACACCGAGTTTGACTTTTGCTATAAAATATATTAACTTGAATTTTGAACATTAGAGGTAAAGTAAATTGTATGAAGTGAGTGCGTTACATAGTATTAGTGTGAGGAGAAAGAAGGCCGGAAATAGAAGTTTGATAATAAAAGACTGAGGGATGAATAAAGGAAATCACAATGTGGGCTCTAATTGACTCGATAATTAATTGATTAATAATCGCGTTAATTAATTAATAATCGATTAAAATAAGTCTAGGCGATAAAGGGCTTAATAGAATCTACTTCTCTTACTCTTTATTTTAAATAATAAGAATAATATAATTAAGTAAATAATTATAAGTTATTATAAATAACTTTTAAATAATTCTATTATATTTTATTACTTTATAATTTCCTTTAAATTAATCTATATTAAACTATATTACTTTTTTAATTTAAAAGAAAAAGATAAGTATTATCTTTACTTTAAAAAAACAAGTTTAAATATTTAAGTAATTATTTTATTAATTTATTTATTAATTAATTACTTTGCTTTAAAATATAAAAGTAAATTCTTTAACGCTTAATAACTTAAGTAAATTAATTGCCTTATCTTATTATTTTAAAGTATTTATTAACTTTATTAATATTTTTTAATATTTTTTATTTTTTAATTATATTTCTTAAATAAGTTTTATATTGTTTTCTTAAATAATAATCTATTTTATATAAATCGTTATAAAGTTTATTATTAGAATTAAATTAATATAAAAATTAATATAATTAATAAAAATAATTTATATTTAAACTTAATAATAAGAAATACTTTTATTAACTCTTATAAAATAAATAAAATTAAAGATTAAATATATATATTTATTCTTACTTTTAAATTATAATTTCTTTTATTAATTATTAATTATTAAAATAATATTTTTAAAATTAATAATTTAATAGACTTTTAATATCTTTTAATATCTTAAAAAGTCTTAATTATAAATCTAATTAATAAATATATTAATCTTTATATTAATCTTCTTATTATTAAGTCTCTTTTTATATTTTCTCTTTATTTATATAAATATGCCTTTTTTATTAATTGCTTTTTTTAAAGCCTTATTAATAAAAGTCTTTTTAATAATAATATATTTATTATTTTTTTACTTATTTTATATTATTAATAAATATTTAATTAAAATTAATTATAAGTATAAATCGTGATTATTATCTTTTAATTAATAAAGTAATAAATATAAAATAAATATAAGACATATAATAAAAAGAATTAATTAAAGAATTAAAGTAATATAATTAATAAAAGTATATTAATTAAAGTATAATAATAAAAAAGAGAATAAAGTTTAATATACTTTAAAAGTAAAATAAATTTATTAAGCTTATTTTTTAATCTCATTTTAATTATATAATTATATTATAATATAATTATAATTAAGACTTATAAATTAATATTTTAATATATTAATTAATATATTAACTCTTATATAAATTATACTTATTATTATAACGGGGCTGAAGTCAAATAGAAGTCAAGTGACTAATTAATTAAAGAGAATAACACTCGTTATAATACTCACTCTTTTCTTTTTATCACTCATAATAATATACTTTTACCCCACTTTATTACTTGACTTTTGATTTATATTTTAAAGTCTATTAGAATAAATATAAAGAATTAGCTTTTAAGGCTTTATATAATCGATTTTATTTATCTCTTCTTTAAGTGGCCTTGTTTTTATCTTTACTCTTATTCAACGTTCCTGCTCTTAATATATATTGAGCTTCTTACCTCTTTATATGTCTATTTAATGACTTATACAAAGAATAAATAGTATTAAAGATAAGAATATACTCTTTATAAATATTTGGAATCGATTAATATCTTCATTATAATTACTCTATAAAAAGGAAGCTAATACTTAAAAGAATCACGAGCTTTATATAATATTGATTATTACTTCTTAAACAGATATGACTTTTATATAAAGGAACTATAAGCTTTTAATAATATAGACTATTATTTAGATTTAAACGAAATATAACGAAAAAATCACGATATTTTTATTATAACTACTCTTTTAAAAGAAGGCCAGTATTTTAAAGAACTATAAGCTTTTAATAATATTAAATTCTATTTTTATAAGTACTTATAGACTGATATTCGGATAGAACCGCGAGCTTTCAATAATATTGATTTATATTTATTATTAAACGAAGTGTAATAACGATATTATATATATATTTATAAAGAGTTATTCAATTAGTCTTTTTTTATTGACAAACAAGATTTTAACACGACAATAACTTATAAATAAATATGATATTTATAATTAAATAGAATTATGAGCTTTTAATAAGTATTAATTAAAGATTTAAATAAGAGAGGGATATTAAAGTATTGGAAAACTTTATAAGAGACTATTATAAAAAGTATAAGACTTTTAAGGTTTTATTATCATTATGATCGATTAAATAAAACGTAGGAAAAGAGGCTGTTATAAAGACTAAGTTTCATTAATAACACTTAATATTTAATGTTTAAAAGACGGCATTAAAAGCTTTAAATATAGTGTTTAAAGGGAAATTTAATGATTTATTCTTTTTTTAAAAGCATTAAAAGATGTGAGAATTATATTTGACTAAGACTAATATTACTTTTTTTCATTTATTTTTGATTTTTGATTTTATTTAAATAAGTATTTATATATAAGCTTTAATAACTTTGATTTTTAATTCTTGAAAATTATCATTATTATTTTATATTCTTATTTATTATTACTATTATATTGATTAAAGTGATATATATGACTTTATTATTCAAATTCGATATTTAATAATAATTATTATATCAAGATCTAATTCTTTTTAATAAAAGAGGAAGTAAATGACTAGATTATTTAAAAGAGCTTATTAATCTTTTAAAGAAAAGTGAGTGGAATCTTTTGAGCCTTCTCTTTATTAATTATAAGCTTTATTAAAACTTATTACGACTATAATGAGAATAGTCTTTTATTATTTAATATTAGTCTTAAAAAGATATAATAGTTTATTCTTTAATAGAAAAGAGATTACTGCTTTTTTCAAGACTTTAAATAAATAATTTAAAGATTATAAGATTAATAATAACACTGAAAAAAAAGGAATAAGTTATTAAGTACTCTATTAAATAATATTAAAAAGACATTGAAAGGCTGTCAAAATATCAAAATCTTAATATTAATTAATTAGTCTTTTAAAAAGTTTTACTTTGAAAATATTAATATTCTGACTTAAATTAATTATTATATATTATTAACTATTTTAAGAAGTATATAAAAGACTTTAAAGTATTAGTCGACTTTAATACCGTTATTTAAAATTAAATTTATGACTATTATAAAAGGTTTTATGAAATTAAAATCAAATATAAAGATAATAACAATATTATAAAAAAGGCTTTGATCTTTAAGTTTCTTTATAAACTACTTTAAAATCTGAGAATCAAAGTAATGAAGTTCGACGTTAAAATAAAGAAATTTGATATAAATAATATAAAAACGTTTAAAGAAATTTATAGAAATATAAAGAATAATTATATTATATTAAAAGATATAAATAACTTAGTTTAAGAGTAAAGAATAATTAAACTATTAATAAGGTTTAAGAATTTAAACTTAGACTTTATAAATAATAAGCTGTCGACTAAGACCGCGATATATAAAGAGAAACTATTAAGACAATAAAAAAGAGAACTTAAGTCAATCTTGCTTTTTATTCGGACTATAACTATATTAAAGACTAGTAAATAAATAATAAATAAAGATATTGACGAGATTATAAAAGGTCTTAATAAATTATATATTTTATAAGCGGTTATAAAGCGAGCTTTTTAAAGGAATAGAATAATGAATATTAATTAAACTTTTATAAATATAAACTTAAATAAAGATAAAAAAGATATTATTTTTAAAGTCAATTATAAAAGCTTTTTAACTCGTAAAAAGAACTGAGGAAATAATGAGATTTATAAGTAGTATAAAAATATTTAAATTAAAGAGATGAGACTATAAATACTTTATTAATATATGAATTAATATTATAATTATAAGATATTTATTAGAAAAAAAGTAATTTATAAGTCAAATAATAAGAATTATATTTATATTAACTTTTGAAATCCAAATAAACTATTACTCTTAATATAATTTAATAAAGACACTTTATAATATAATTAAATCATTATATGAATTATTAATATTAAATATAATTATATATTAAAATAATGAGAATAAGTATTGCGCGAAGAAGTTGAGAGTTAATTAATAATATAAAAGAGTAGAAGTAAAAGTATTATTAAAAACTTAAAAGTTTTTAAAGACGAGGATTATAATATTTCTAACTTATTAAATGAGACTAATATTTTAAAAGAGAAGCACGTTTAAATATAAGGAATAATCGCTTAAAAAGCGGAAATCAAGCTTATTAAAATTAAATTATTAAAGAGAGCTTTAAAAAGAAATGCTCTTTATATTAAAGACTAAACGCTTTAAAAAAGACTATAATAATAAGTGTTTTATAAAAAGACGAAAGTATTTTAAATAAGAATAATTCAGTTTTAAAACAATATAAATTCTTAATTACTAGAATCAAAACTAGAAATTAAGCTTAAAGACTAGAAAATCATTAAAATCTTATAAAGATTAAAACAAAGCCGTATAAAGACTTTATTAAAGCTTAGATATATATATAAAGAATCTTTGAATAAGTTATTAAATTAAATTACTCTCTTTTTTAACTTTATATTAAAAGAAATAATATCACTTATAAACTTTGCTTTTATTAAAAGATTACTTTTATTAATGAAAGAAATAAATAAAAGAATATAAGAGATAGAAATTATAAAGAGTGAGATTAGACCAGACTTAGGAATCGGGTAAACCGGGTCTACTCAAGGGGTCAGCCGGGTGGGTACGCACCCAGCTTAAATCTAGCTGGGTAGTTACCCAGAGGGTGCACAGACGTATTTTATATATAAAACCCAAAAAAAACCGGTTACCCGACCGTACCCAGGAAATATAAGGTGTTCGAAACGCACCCGGGTCGTACTCAGAGGAGATTTACCCGGGTAAAACCGGTTTTACCCAACCCGGTTCTTAAGTCTAGATTAGACTAAGAGAGCTTATTGACTTAAAAGACTTATTATATAAATTTGACGATTTATAAATCATAGATGTCAATTCATTAATTATTAAAAACTTCTTTAATTATTTAAATCACTATTCTTTTACTTTTAAAGTCATTATTATTATAGTAGATAAAAGTAAGCTTATTGATATAAAAGTAATACTCGACATTAAAGTAAAAATCAGTTATATTTCTCTTAATATAATCTTAAAGTTTAAGATTTTAATTACTTATAATATTAAAATAGCCCTTCGAATAATTATTAAAATTAAGTTTAAATTTGTCGGATTTATAAACAATATTATTGTCATAATTAAGAATACTATTATTAAAACTTAGTTTTATATTATAAAGAGTCTTAAAATTAAAATAGTCTTTAGATTTCTATTTATAAAAAAGACTAAAGTCATATTCAAATATTTTAAAGATGAAGAAGACGGATTAGTCTTTATATTACTTTATAACTTAAGGATTAAAGTGATTATAAGTGTTAAAACTAATATAAAGACAGAAAAGACATAAGAAAATTATTTATATAAAGTTTAAAACTAATTTAAAATCATTGAAAGTGACAGTAAAAATAATTATATTAATGACTTAAAAAACGTTTAATTAATATAATTGATTATCCCTTCGTCCGGTGAGATATTGCCAGCGCTAGTAAGAGGGTGTGGCTATACGCAAGCCTTACCTCAAATTACTGAGCCTTAAGTGGCTTGCGTATAGCCACACCCTTTTGTTAACGCTGGCAATGTCTCATTAAACGAGGGGATAAGACTATTATCAGTTCTTTATATATTATAAAGAGTAGAATTATAGAATTTAAAGACAAGTTCTTAAATAAAAGAAGAGATAAAGTGTTTAATCACTATAAATTATATTATATCAATCTGCCTTTTTATTTTTTAAATTAAAACTCAGATTCTATAAATCTTATAAATACGTATTTAAACCTTTTAATAAATTTTGACTTAGAATACTTATTTAACTCTTATTAAAAACGAATTAAAAGTTATATAGTCAATATAACTTATAAAACAAAAGATAAAAAAGTATAGCCAGTCAATAAAATAAATGAAAAAAGTAAGAAATTTAAAAGATAATAAGATTAATATAATTAATTAAAAGTAAAAGATATAATATAAGAGTAAATCGGAATATATTAATAATATATATTACTTAGATTTTCGGACATTTTAAGACAATCACAACTTATATTAAAACAAATAAAAGAATTCAATATTAGTGAATTATAATTAATAAAGTGAAAGCTTTTAAAAGAAGTATTTATTAATAAAGAAAAGGTCTTTATATTTAAATAATTAAAATATAATCGGATTTATAAAAACATTTCACTATTTATTATCATTAATATTATCGAATATAAAGTATAATAAATAGTGAACTTTTTATATTTAAAGCTATTATTATTATTAATAGTGAAAATACTTAAAAAACGACTTGATAAAAGAGTATTAAAATACTTTAAAAGACTATATAAGAATTTATAGTTTTTAATTAAAAAGAAGACATTAAAAGATTATAAATTAATTAATTCAATTATATATTTAAATATAATAATAAAATAAGACGTTAATTTACTGTCGTTAATTAACGAATTTATAAAAGAGTTTATAAATTATTATATTATAAGTTTAATTGATTTATATTTCGACTATAATTAAATATTATTTTACTTTAAAAGTAAAGACTTAACAATATTCTTTACGTTATTTAAACTCTTATAAAATATTATATTATTATAAAGAGTTATTAATTTTATAATATAGTTTATTAAAATCATAAATTTAATATTAAAAGATATTAATTTAAAAGTAGTCAAGCCGTTTATCAACGATATTAATATAAAAGAACTATATATTAATTATAATAAAAAAGAAGCGCTTTTTAATATATAAAGATTTATTTTAACGTATATTTAAAACCTTGATAAAACATTAAAAAGAATTGAGAGAATTAAAGTATTTATTAATATTAAGTCTTAATTTTATAAAGACGGCTTAAATATTATTAAGTTTATTTATAATTTAAAAAGTAGAGAATTGTTTATAAATAAAGTGATTAGAATTATAAATTAGAATATACTTGAGAATATAAAAGAAATAAAGAAGTTTTTAAAACTATATGTTTATTTTAAGATTTAAGTCAAGAATTTTAATCTTATTATAAATTTAATATATTTTTTATTTAAGAAAGGAGTTAAATAATATTAAGACTTAAATATATAAAATAAAGTAATAAAGACTTTATAATAAGCAATAATTATAATACTTATATTTATTAAAATTGATTATAGTCTTAAAGTAAAAGAGATTATAATCGGAGTAAACGTTAATTTAAAAGGATATAACGGCTATTTAAATTAAAGAGACATTAAAACTAGAAAAGTTGGCCTTATATAATATGAGAGTAGTATTTAATCATAAATAAAAAGAAAGTATAATTGTATAATCACTGTTACTGCACCTGCTACGCTCGCTGTCGCTACGCTCGCTGCACTGACCCTTGATTACGAAGTACTGACTAATCAAGGGGACGCACCAGTTTCAGTATATATAGACTCCGTAGCACTTCAATTGAACCTCAGTCACTATTCCAACGAGCATAGAATACCAAACGTATTACGTGCCCGGAATACGACTCCACTATGTCATTTAAGTGACACAAACAATAATATTATTAAATGAGAGTATAAAAGAGTACTTAAGATTTTAAAGAAGTTATAAGTTTAGTTTATTAAATATTATTTTATTCTTGAAACCAATATAAATATACTTATAATATAATTAAATAAAGCGGTTATTAATCACTTTAAAGCACTGATTATATAATAATTAATTTAAATACGTTTATTTGACTTTGAAGTGAAATATATACTTAGAAAATAATATATAATAATTAATGTATTATTATAACGATTAAGACACTTAAATAATATTAAGTTTAATAAAAAAAAAGACATTAATGATTAAATTCTTTTTAAGTTTAAAGTCTATGAAATCTGTTTTATAAGACTTAAGAGTAATTAAAGTAAAGACGATTAAAATAGAAAAAAAGACCCGGAACTTTAAAATAAAAGATAAATCTTTTAATATATGAAAGATATTATTATTAGATTAAAAATAAAAAGGGAAGTCAATTTAAATAATAAATTGAGTTCCGATAATGAATTAAGCTTAAATAGTAATTTAAAATATAAGACGTTTATTTCTAATATTAAATATAATAAAGAGTTTATTAAAATGGCTATTTACTTAATTATATTTAAGAAATTAAAAGATATAAATGCTTTAGAATTTCATAGATTTAAAAGAGAAGTATTAAAGTATAAAGTCTATAAATGAAAGCTATAACGTTTATTAATAAAGAAAATGTTTATCAAATTAATAATTGATAAAGAAGAGATATGAGCTTAGATTTTAAAAGATGTTTATAATTAAAATAGATATAAAGGAAAGAAAAGCACTTATCATTAATTTTTATAATGATATTTTTAAAATAATAATTATAAAGACATTAAAGATTATATTAAGTCATATTTAAAATATTAATTTCGATTAATATAATGAGAAGAAGAAGCCTTATATTTAATTACTTTAAATAAACTAATAAAAAAATAAATTATTAATATTACTTATATGTCGTTATAAAAAGGGAAATAATATTTGATAATAGTTTAAAACGATATAAGTAATTAAATTGAAGTTAAAACTATTTTAAATAAAGAAGTTAAAATAATTACTTTCTTTATTTAAAAAGACGTTATTTATCATTATAAAGTTTTTTTAAAAATAGTTCTTGACGAAGATAAAGAGTTTAAAGACGAAGTAATTGATCTCTTTAATAAATAAAAAGTTGATAAAGTTTAAGTCTTTATATATTATACTCTTAAAAATGAAATGATTGAATAAAGTCACTGGCCTTTAAAAGATATATTGTTTAAGCTTAATGACGACTAAATTATAAACTTAATAATAATATTGTTTATAAATTGAATAATAGTTTATAAACTTATTAAATATACGCTATTCTATATAGTTTATAAATAAAAGTTTATTTTATTAATCAAATTAAGATTTCTAAGTTAAAAGACTATCTTTATAAAAGAAGTAATAGACAGATTAAAGCTTTTTAAATTATAAGCTTAATAATTTTAAATAAAAGAAGAAGATATTAAAGAGGCTATTTATTAAAAGACTTATTAATAATAAAAAGAGAAAGAAGTATTTGATATAAAATATAAGATTAAAGTAAAATCTCTTAAAAAAAGAGATATTATATTCTGTTATAACTTTATTAAAGAAATTAATATGTTTTTATATAAGAAGTTAAATTTCAAATAGTTAAGACTTTATTAAATCTATAATATTAATAAAGAGAAGGGTTATTATAGACTGAAAGAGCTTAAGCTTAATAAAGTATTATTATATAAAACGTTCTTTAAAAATAAATTAAAGTTATTTTATTAAAAAGAATGATATTTCTATTCTTTTGACGATATTGTTTCTAGTTTTAATTCTGACTTTTATTTTAATTATTTTAAAGACATCGAAGTATAAGACTATAATATTATATAATTACGGATTCCTTTTAAATAATAATAATATTAAGACTAATAATTATTAATAAATACTGACTATATTAGATTTATTATATAAGTCTTTACTCTTATATCAATATAATAATAATAATATATTCACTTTAATAATAATAAAAGTTAAGACAATTATAATGATTAATTAAATTAAATAATAAATAACTTCAGAATATAAAGACTAATTATAAATTAAAAGTGTTATATTTAAAAGAAATATCAATGAATAATCGGTTTAAAAAGCTTTTATAAAAGAAAGAAGATCTTGATTAAAGTATAACGTCGGTTTTTAATTTATTACTTTATTAAAGTACTTTTTATTATTAAAAAGGAAATGTTATTATTGGCTTATATAAAAAAAGCTTTTTTAAGACTTTATATCGGTTTTATAAGTTAATACGCGTATATTTCAAAAGTTAATAATTATAAATAAAGGCTATAATTATAGATTAAACACTTACTTTCTTTTAAAAAGCCTTAATATTTACTTCTTTTATATTGTTAATTATATTATATTTTTAAAAGAATATTATTACTTTATAATAAACTCTTAAATTGTCAACGCTTATAAAAGTAAAAAGAAGAGATGATAAAACGAACTCTTAAACTATAATAAACGTGATGAAAGGCTAATATTTAAAATAAATAAAAATAAAAAGTCAACGTCCGTTATTTAAGATCTAGTTTTTAATCTATAAAAGAATTGAATTTTAATTTTAAAAGAGTATTAAAGTTTAAGATTCGATTTATAAATAATTAATAAAAAGATTGACTTTATTTAATAAAAGAAAAGTTTATTTAAAATAAGATAAAATAAAAATAATAATAAAAAGAAAGTAATATTTGATAAATAAAAGAAAAACTTATTTAAAATAAAGACAAAAGAGAAGTCTATTTAAAGTAAAAGACAGAATCTAATATTAAATATCAATAGAGATTAATAAGGTTTATTATATAATTAATTAATACTTCTCTTAATTTTATTTGATAATAAAAATAATTGACAATTTAAAATTATATTAAATATAATTAATATTTTCTTATTCTTAAATAATTAAAGAGAAAGACTTAAAATTAGTCGAGAAAGAGTTTAATTAATATATTTAAACGGAATTAAAGACGTTAATTAACTTAAGTTCGAAAGAAAGGATTTATATTAAAGAGAAGGATTTATATCAAAGGATTAAAAGTCAAAAGTCTATAGAATTATTAGTTTTATTTAAAGATTAATGATATTAAAAAGACTTAAAAGTAAATAAAGTATAACTTATTAAATAAAAAGTCAATGGATTTAAACAACTTTATTATATAAGTATTAGCTTTATAAACGAAAGTTAAAAGGAGTCTTTTTAAAAGAATAAAAACCTTGTCTTTATAATTATTTTTGAGTCGAAAGTCGGTTTTATTAAAGTTAAATCAACTTAAATAAAAAAGTTATTAAAGTATTAATTCTGAAGTTAAAAATTAATAAAAGTCTTTTTAAAAAAGTAAAAGCTTTATCTTTAAAATTGTTTAATTGACTTAAATAAGAAATTAAAGAAGTATTAGTTTTATAAATAAGAATCGAAAAGAGACTTTTTAAAAAAGTAAAAAGATTATTATTATTATCTTAAGTTAAAGGGTTTATTAAACTTAAAAGACTTTATTGAAATCAAAAGTGTTTTAAAAGCTTTAAATACTTAGAGTCGACGGTATAAGTCGAGAGCTTGAAGTTAATAATACTTTAAAGTTATTTTATTAAAAGACTTATTAATAAAAAGAAGAACTTTGATCTTTTTAATTATTTTAAAAAGGATTGAAGTTAAAATTCGTCAAAGTCAAGATTTATTAAAAGAGTCAACAATGATAATAAAGTCGGTTTTAAGTGATTTAAATAGTAAAAGTGATTATCTTGACTTATTAAAATAGTTTAAAGTTATTAATAATAGAAGAATTAATGAAATAAACGTTTATTTTAATGGATTTAATATTTAAACGTTTAAATATTTTTAATATAAAAGAAAGATAGTTTTTTAAGATAGAAGAGAGAGAGTAAGAGTATATATAATATTATAGATTCTATTCACTCTTAATAAACTACTCGGGGACGAGTAGAAGTGAATAAAGAGACGACTATAATAAGGCTGAAGTCAAGTAAAAGTCAAGTGACTAATTAATTAAAGGGAATAATATTTATTATAATACTCACTCTTTTCTTTTTATCACTCATAATAATATACTTTTACTTTACTTTATTACTTGACTTTTGATTTATATTTTAAAGTCTATTAAAATAAATATAAAGAATTAACTTTTAAGGCTTTATATAATCGATTTTATTTATCT
>Ga0302221_10001949_pt1 | contig 13057 bp, 4 predicted proteins | sample II_Palsa_E2_1_FD_193517 | JGI IMG/M metagenome (GOLD analysis project Ga0302221, IMG submission 193517) | Peat permafrost microbial communities from Stordalen Mire near Abisko, Sweden - II_Palsa_E2_1 | ecosystem: Environmental > Terrestrial > Soil > Palsa > Peat permafrost | place: Sweden... | reverse complement strand
TATTTAATAAAAAATATATATATAATATATTTATATAAATAAACTTTAAAAATAAATAAATAATTTTATTAATCTTTATAATATTTATATAATTTATAAATAAAAATAAAAAAATTATATTATATTTTTTTTTATAATAATATTTTTAATTATAAAATATTTTTTTTTAAAAAAAATAAAATAGTTATTATTTAAAATAAAAAAATAAAATTTTATATAATAAATAAAAATATTAATTATAATTAATTATAATTTTATATAAAATATATTAAATATTTTTTAAATAAATTTTATAATACTTTAAATTAATTTTATATTCGAGTTTATTTATTTTTATAAATAATATTTTATATATTTAAATAAAAAATTATAATATTAAATTTTCTTGAAATAATATATATTAAATAATTATATAAAAAAAACTAAATATTAATAATAAAAAACTTTATAATTAAATTAATACTTTAAAAATATATTTAAAAAAAATTAATTAATAAAAAAGAAATAAAAAAATAAAATAAAATAAAAGTAATAAAGAAAAAAATATTTTAAATAAATTTTAATTAATAATAAAAATACTAAAAATAAAGTTTAAATAATATAATAAATATTATATTATTTTTAAATAAATTAAAGCGATTTTAAATAATTAAGTTAATAAATTATTTTTAGACTTATTTTTAAAGAACTTTAAATTAAATTATATTAAAAAGTTATTTAAATTTTAAGTATAAATAACAGGTAAATCAAAGTATTTTAACAAATTGTGGATTTATGATTTTCGGATTTTCGGTTTTCGTGTTCTGACCACTTATCGCCTAAAAACCTACTATATGATTGGTGCTCTGGGAGGTGGCTCATCACTGTTCGGCAGCCTACAGCCTCAAACGAACATCGGTCTCTTTAGCGAGATGTCTCCGACCACCTTGGCACAGGATATTGCCAGCGCGATTGCTCTTCCAGGAAGGTATCCTGAGCGGTTGCCCATTGACGATATCCAAGCCATATGTGGATAGTCGGAAATCTAGGTAATAAGTGGGGAAATATGTCTAGATCTAGTATTGTAGAGATTCGAGAGATACTCATGGTCGTCGATTCAGTGCGTTACAGTTTTGTTGGACAGTTTCAAATATCTCTGGCTTGTGGGTAGTTTAGCTGCCTATAGATCCTATATTTACCGGGTCTCCGGCATGTTTACTCCTCTTATAATAAAACCCGCGGCTTTTTATTTTTATTTTTACCGCCCTTTGTCCTACTCCTTATGGCGAACCCGGGTTGAGTCCCCTCCCTCCCCCTCCCCCCGGCTGGCGCCCGCCCCAGGGGCCAATCCAACGACCGACCGTGGTCCGTCCAGGCTCTAGAAGATCGTCTGAGTCTACCCGCCTCTATTAAGATTTTCTCTCAAGTAAAGAAGGTGCCTCAGCCATGCGAAGAAATATCTAACGGAAGCCGACCATTCTATGGAACATCATATCTTGGAGTCTCAATTGGATCTGTCCAACGACAACAAGATATATTTCGCCATCGGCGATCCATACATGGGAGGTCAAGCCGTACCTTGGAACCAGCAGATGATGTCCAACTACGCTTTCTAGAATCTCTGTGATGCGCATCGCATCTTGGGTGACGACCTGGCACTCTTGGACAAGTACAAAGGTATCATGGTCTCTAGCTTAGTTCGTCAGTGGTGGAGGCTCGGTGGCCAAGAAAGATAGCGAGGGAAATGAAGTCTATGACTGGAGCTATGTGGTCGGGGATAACACAGCGGAAGACTCAAACCACGGCTCGTTGGACGTGGCAGGATTTGCTCGTGCATACATTTCGGATGACTCCAGTATTACACCAGATCAGATGAAGACCTTTGACTACATGTTTGTAGATGTCATGACATTGGGTCCCAAGAATTATGCTGGGAGAGTGGATGTTGCTTCTGGTACTGGCCACAGCGCTGCTACCACATATATACAAAGTAGGTATCTATTCCTTACTAAATTCAAATCTGATGCCTCTGAGAGCATGGTGGCTGGAGTAAATCTTGTACAGGGCGGCACTACGACGAGCACGGATGCCTTCTCGAGATTCCTTTGGGTCAAAACCAGCTTAACAAGAAGTCTTAGACTTTGTGAAGTGATGCGAAAATGGGGGAAGGTTGAATTTGTAGGTTGAAAGGGGGGTTGCTTATTTTATGCTGTGCTAAACTTGGTGCCTTTTCCGCTATCCGTTCCTTTACGAATATCTTGCTTTAAATTAAAGATATTTTTACCATATAGCATGAGTTTTACTTCCATATAATACATACAATACCTTGAGATAATTAATTATTTGAGAATACCTTAGCAACCCCGCGCTAACTTTTATTACTTACTAAGTCAAGTTACGAGCAGAGTTACATTAAATACATTCCAACTTCCTCGGCATAAAGTTAGTTCAAATTATAAAGCATATAACGTCCAACCCGGCGTGCTTAAAAAACCGGTGTACCGAAAAAAAGAATAAGTACTTTGACTTAAAGAATTTAAAAATCTATATATATATATATATTAATATTTTAAATTATTTTTTATAAGTTATATTTTATAATTATTCTTAAGTATACTAATTCTTTTTTCTTTTATCTAAAAAATAATATTCTCGTTATTAATTTTATAATTAATTTATAAAGAGTTTTTTTTATAATATAATAAAGTTTTTTTTATTATAACTTTATTATTAAGTTTATATTATTTTAATATTATAATAAAGATTTTAAGGATTACGTAATCGGCTAGTCACGTGCTTTATTCTTATATATATAACTCTCTATTCTTGACTTTTTTTCTTTTTAAAAAATAAATAAAGTTTTTTTATATACTCGAAATAATTAAGTTATAGTTTTTAAAAAAAAATTTTATTCTTTTATAATATTTTATAAAAGAATTTTATCCGAGTTTTAAAATTTTATTTTTTTATAAAAAAAACTATTATTAATATTATAATTATTATAATTAAAAATATTATAATACTTAATATATTATATTTTAGTTTAATAATAATTTATAAATTAATAATTATTTAATATATTATACTCGGGTAATTTAAATATAAAATTATTTTATTATTTTATTTTATTAATTTTAGTTAATATAATTAATATTAATAAAGTTAAGTAATAAAAGTAATAAATTAATATAAAAAATTTAGTTTAAAAAGATTTAAAAAAGTCGTATATGTCGCAAGACACTAGTTTCCCTATTAACAAACTAGAATAAATATATATCTACTCCTCCGTCATTATGGTAGGATAAAACGAGATTATGAATTCCACGGTACTCGAAATTTGTTGTGGAACTTCTAGGGCTTTCCAGGCTACTTGAAAGTAGGCCATGAATTGGTCCAATGTCTTTGGGATATTTTTCAATTGCTCTGTCATGGCTTCGAGCCTAACTACGGTCGTGATCATCGGAGTGGCTATGTATTTGATGACGAAACAGCGCCTTCCTTTGATATGAAGCATCTTCTCTTATTGATCGTATTCTGCGAAAACCGGTAAGTCGCCTGATGCATTCTAGTCCCTCTACCCGGTATTTCCTGTTCCATTCTCCAAAGACAGGTCCGATGTCTTTTCATTGTTAGATTGCCCTTTTACGGAGCCGGGAATCCACATCCAGGAAGGCATTGCTGGCTCTTCCTTCATCTCACCCTTCATGAATAGGATGGTATCAAGTAATCCAGTTTCTTTGATCAATAGGACTGTTATCTCGGTCAAGATATCCACTAGTCCTTTCGAGTAGTCCACTTTGATCGGGCCTCGGAGATCCACGCATTGCAATGCCAGGTAATCCAGATTCCCATGGGTCCGGGATGGTGTTTCTGGCAAGGATGCAGCTGGTGCGGTGCGCAAGAGGCGCTGTGCCGCGCATGCCACTCTTCGAAGGGAATGCACCGTGGACCGTGGTGCGAACTCTCCCAGTAGCTCTGGCGCGGTACTTTAGCTGCGAGAAGTTACACCATCACATGCGGATACGGCTCTCAACATTGGACATGAGCAGGACAGAAGTGAAGAGCTCCAAGTTGGTGCAATTGCTGGTCGCAGACGATGGGTGAAGAAGACGGCAGAGTTGTCGTCCGGATGCTTCTCTGTGGCGTCGCTAGGGAGCAAAAGCACGGACAGGGCCCCTGAAGTTCAGGCGCCGACCCCTGAGCTGTCATCTGAAAATCGGATCGCGTCTACTGCACCGGGTGATATATCACCTTGGGCCTGAGATCGTGGGGTGCGATTCTTCCAGAGCTAGATAGAGGCTAGACGGGACTAAAAACAAAATATACAAGCATCCCTTTCTTTCCTTTTAGTTGTGTGGTTGTGTGGTTTATGCGTTTAGCCAGTGAACCTTTTGTAAACGGCCCCCTTATAATCGTTGGCAGAAGTTCAGTTTGGAATTTTTTGGGAACGCTGAGCCACTTGCTGCAAGCTGCACCCCTTTAGTTATCTGAACTCTGAATTTCACGCTCGAGTAGCAGGATCCTGGGAGAAGAAAACGACATTCCACGGCATAATTTTTAGGTTTTTCCCCTTACTTACAGGACACTTAAACATGGTTTTCCATCTTGCAGGTGGTCATTTAAAGCTTAAAGGACTGGATATGTTTATTTTTTAGGGAAAGTGAATCAACATTGCAGCCTGGCAACGATTCCCAATTCATTTATTGAGAGCAAACACAACGTTTCTCTTTCGCCCGAAATTCGCAACTCTACTAGCCTCTGTGATTCATCTTCCAAAAGGGATGGTATGAAAAATTGACTCTCCTATGCGGCCGAGTTGCACACACTTTCATAGTCACGGGATGTGACTGAACATCTGAAGAAACCCCTAGGGGTGGAGGCAGGCTTCGGTCGCTCTCCATCCCTGAAGAGGAAGCGATGAACGCGGAGATCGACCGCTTCCTGGAAGCAGGTAACATCCGAAGCAGCAGCGCTTCGGTTGCGTCCAAAATCCTGTTTGTCCCGAAGAAGAACGGGAAGCTCCGCATGTGTGTGGACTTCCGGAACTTGAACGAGGTTACACACCGAGACTGGTATCCCTTACCAATCCCGCGGGATGTGGTTGAAATGGCTAGGCACCAGCAGTGGTTCAACGCCCTCGACCTCGAGTCAGCATTCTACGTTGTCCGGATCCAGAGAGGGTATGTAATATTTGCGCGTAGGGTGAGAACCCAAAAGAAACAGCTACGGCTTCGGGATATTATTACCGCATATGTTTCACTAAATTTATCACCGAGATTATCTCTAGGAAAGTGATTCACGATTATGAGAGGATCAAATAACTTGCCACTGTTGCGCATCGCCATAGTTCATGTCGGCGGCTAGCTTAAACCGAATATGGACGTGGAGCGGTGTAAATTTTCGATCTCGATGCCCATTCGAACGCAAAGTTTTCCAGCAGCGCTTGTGTGAGCAATTGATGACTTTCATACGGCGTTATCAATCGCAAGGCAACAAATGCTAGTGTTCTCATCATTTGGTTGTCATCGTCGAGTACGACCCGTCTATATAGGTAAGTTTGTGAGGACCTCGAGTTGGACTCCTTCTCTTACAGAATCTCGCCAAATACGATGTTGTTAACCGAGTAGTCAGCATGCTCAATTGGGTTCATGCGACTATACCAAGGACCTGGTTCCCAATGATTATTCTTTCGCTGAAAGTCTTGGCATTAGTGCAAGTGCACGAAAACTATGTCAGGCGAGGTCACTTTACCGGGTCAGAGCCTTCGCGCGCTGATGAATTGTAGATGTGCCAGCCATCAATTGCGATTCCGCGATCCCATACGAACCCGTGATTGGAATCAGCTGCCCCTAGACTCTCAGGCCAAGCCGCGAGGAGCAGTTGCTCCCGAGATGGCACGTGAGGCTCTTCCAAGACGTGAGGTGCTGTCACGACAGAGGCTTTGCCCTTACTATTTCGGATCCGACTCCTCTGAGCTGCACCCTCCAGAAACAACTGTCCGCCCCTCTTCCCCACGAAGCTCTTTCCGAGTTTTTCCAAAGTCGCGCTACCCGGGATGCGGCTGTTATTCCACACGGCTGCACGTTCATAGTCAGCATGTGCAGGACTCCGCTTGAGTGCTGGTGCTTCCCCAACTACTACGATTTTGGTCAAGCTCTGAAGAAGGTCGAGTTGCTGTTGTTGAGACTTCAATTGCGAGCGGAGCAATTCCAATACTTCAGTCAGCTTTTCGCCATCCACGGGTGTCTGTTCTGATGGCTTCTGGGCCGGTCCACTTGTAGCGCCTTCCACATCGTGGTCACCAGCTGGCTTCGGCGTGTCCACCTTGGGATCTGAGTTTGCTCGCTCTGCACTGCTAGAGGATTCTCCAATAGTACTCATTGTCGTTGCTCAGATATAAGCTAGGTCCTCGAACGATAATACAGGATGGATCGGGCTCGATTTCTGGATTAAGGTGTTGCCGATGGGAAAGGTGCGGCTAAAGATGCCATTTCGTTGTCACGTGATTGGTTTAACCATACTCAAGAAAAAAGCAGCTGCTCGCCAAATACATTAACTAGAGAAGGTTAGTTCTTTAATCGTGTATGAGCTCGTCGGAAATATCTTACTTTCTTGCTTGAGGGCGCATCCCAAGACTCGGAATCAGGAGCTCCTCTTAAGGCGCACGAGCGCTGTCCTTGAGAAACTACCCCGCCATAGTTAGGATTCATGCTCATGATACTGTTCCATTACTTTTGTCTTGTCAGCCAGCTCAAGTTAACAGTATGATCAGAAAGGTAAGCGAGCAGAGAAGACAATTATACTCCACGATAGGGTGGAGTATATAGAAGGTGGGCATGGAGAAAACTTCTCGGAAAGGATGGTCACATGGGAATCGAAGTCGCAGCTATCTTTGAAGCACTCTCACACCACTCACAAGACACCATAAGTCATAAATAGCTTTTATATTCCGTTCAAGTATAAGCTCCCACGAGAGCAAACCACAAGGAAGCAAAACCCCAGCAAGCAAAACCCAACCATCAAATCTCGGCCGTAAAGTGAGAGAAAACAATCTCAATTCGGCTCTGATTCACCCAATTGGTCCACGTCTCCGCTAGCATTCTCAGGACACACGATGAATTAAAACAAAGAGTCATAGTAGCAGCCAATGAGACTAGTGATGCCTAATATTCAGAAGATACAAAGCTGATAAAAGTCAACATGGCGCGTAAGGTAGCCTCTGATCCCAAATCGAGGCAAGCAAAAAGCAAAGGAAAATAACATATTGTGCAATTGTGCGATCGCAGTAGCTCTCGTTTCTCGAACTTCCGCGATTAATATCTGAAGTATCGCCCGTAGAGGGAGAGTTCTGAGGGGCGAGAACTAGCCAGCTGCCACTCAGATTCAGATCTCATCATTCGTCATGTATATATCATCGGTTGTCGGTCTGTGGAATCCAGATCCATTCTGAGCGGTAAAGAAGCGATCTTCGTTTGAGGATATGCTTTCGATCTGCTCAAGGTGCAAATAAATATTCTCGCGAACGTCTCTAAAGAACTTGCCCTGCATGCTCAAGCTCACATTATCGACAAATCGATGAGTAACAGTGAGATAGTAGCCACGAATGTACGCCGCAACCTCAATCTCGTGCTTAATGGGATCGGCCCCGAGTTATTCATCTTTGACATCATTAATACGATGCTTCATGGCCTTATCACGATCCTCCTTCGATATTTCGGCAGGAAACTTCTTGGTGCGGAGGCGCGATATGCGACAGAAAGACAAGGCCCCGTTCGCGATCAAGGTTACACAATTCGGCGGCATGTTGGTCCGATGACCATGCAATCCTGCAGGATCACGCTAATCATGCCAAGACTGGGAAAGAACGTTTCATGTGGCTTTTTTCTAATATGGTGAGTGGGAAATCTAATGTAAGCCAACAGCAACGCCTGCAGATATAAGTATGTTCGACGACCAGTGATCTAATGTTTTTATGGAGAACGACGTGTCCCTCCCGGGATTCTCTATTCCCTATTTCTTGCTGCAGTCCTCCTTTTTCGACACTCAGCTCTAGATTTCAAGGATCGCAGGCCCCTTGACGGAAGGGCCTTCTAAGAGTCGAGCAGCATTTTGATATCCGAGTTGCAGATTTACGAACTTGAAAAGCCAGCCGTTATGGACAGCAAGTACTCAACTAGCGGCTTCGCATCGACACTCCCCACCTCCTCGAAACAGATTCCTGCCCCTCAGGTTCTCGTCTATTCCGATAAGGTCGTCTCTAGTAATGCATGGTACATCACCAAGATTGTCTTAGGAAGTGCCTCAATTCTGACCGCTTTGATTATCATTGGGGTTGGAGCTGGTCTCATGGCCAAATACCCGATCGACAGCGCCTTTCGTGATGTCGCGTTTGCTTTCCCGCCTGTTTGTTGGCCCCGCCTCCTTGCTTTCTACCTTGGATTGCTCATTAATGATTAACAGGCAGTCATTGCCATCGGTTGGCAGAAGGCCGAATTCATTACACTATGTGTCCGTCGTAACCGCGGGATACACCCTGGTGCCCATGTTGGCGTACACTTGGTTATCTGGCTCGCCTGCATCGTGCTCGGCGGTTTCCTCACCGCATCTGTTGGTTCCGACGCCTCTACAGTGTACTGGGGTGGGGATTGTTGCAGCTTGACCGAGACGATTGGTTATCCCCTGTACCTCACCTTGGAAGAGACATTGGCTGCATTCCTCTGGCTCTTGATGTAAGTGTCAGATTCAGACTTTCTATACACAATCTTGAAGATAGCTTAAGATATTGACATCTCGTTTCTTTAGGATCATCCACTTTACGCTCTTCATCCGAGCATGTGTCGAATGCCACCGTCGCAACACAATTCAATCAAGCCGAGGGCAGACCGGACTAGTCTCCTCGGCCTAGCCTTAACGTCAAACCTGTGGTCTCGTTGCGGACCATGAAGGCGGTAATTAGGGTCTCATTGCCTGTATTCCAGCAAGGAAATTACCAAAGTATTTAAAGGATTGCCTTCTCCCGCTCTCTCCGTTTATTCGGCGTCCTTATCAACGCGAAAACGACTTCCAAAAACTTTAAGAGAAAGCACCTTAATATAATTCGAATATGTTCATACCTCCGGATCGAGGCTTATCCTCGAGGACTGGAGGCACAACAGCGAGCTTCACCAGATGATCCCCGCTGCAATCTAGCATCACGAGCTTCTAATTTGAATCAGAAATTTCTTGTAAGGAACATCCGTACAATGGCGTTTATGTGAGAGCCAAAATCTATTCGAAACTGTAATATCTAAATAGTTCGTATTATATATTGTCTAAAAGTATCCTTGCCTTCGAAATACCTGTGCTCGAGCGTGCTGTTTAGAAAGAATGTCCTGCGATAAATACTTACTCATAAAGTATTAAACGTCTCAGTCCTTTTATAAATTCCTCTGTGCCCTTCCTCGACATCAGTTAATAATCCATATGTAAAAAGCCTGTATCCTCCTCTAGCCTAATAATGTTGAATAAGGGCATAGATATATCGTATTACTTACCTCACTGAAGGGAGTGGAGTAGTCGAGGATTAATTCAAGAGCTCCGTCGTCGACCGAGCTAGTGCTCGCGGAGCAATTTGCTGAGTTGCACTTTTTTGCATTCTTACTGGCCTACACTACCCAACTGGTGACCTGTTCTGAAGCGGCGAGCTCCATGGGGCCTTCCTGCTGGATGGCTTTTTATAAAGGATTGGAGCCTCGAAGGTGACCTCTGATCGACCGACCTGTGATATCTTGCGAGAGCAGAGCTGTGACTGCTTCTAAGACTTTGATAAGACGATGTCATTTAGTCTCTCGCCTACCCCGTCCGGGGTGTGAGAGCCTACAATATATTGAGCTCACGACTAAGACGGAGCTCTGTAGCTTGGCGGCACTTTTATCTCTTAGCAGTGTTCGGCATTAGGTTGAACCTACACTACCTACACCCCTTGTAGGTAAGTAACCTAACCTAAGAGGGTCCTCGTAAGTAGGTAATCTATAGGTTTATAGATAATCTAGGTTGAAATTTATATTTTCACGTGAATTTTTAAAGTTTTAAGGTTTTTACTAATTATATATAAATTAAACTTTTTAGAATTTTATTTTAAAATTATTAATAATATTAATTTTTTCTTTAAATATTTATAATTTTATTTTTATAATTAAAAGTCTTTAATTTAAACTTTATAATTCTTTATTAAAACTAAATTTATTTTTATAATTATATCTTTAAAATATTAATTTTTTAAGATTAATTTTTTTAAAAATTTTTTAATAATAATTTTTAATTAATTATTAATAAAGTTTTTAAATTTTTTAATAATATTAATATTAAGTTTTTTTTTTTAATCTCTTAATTAATTTCTCGCTTAATTATTATTTTTTAATAAAATTTTATTAAATATATTAAAAATTAATAAAAAATAAAAAATTATTAATTTATTATTAATAAAAGTTTATAATTTATAATTTTTTAAATTAATTCTTTTATTAATTATTAATATTTATTTAAATATTATATTATTTTTAAAAATAATATTAATATAAAAATTATTTATATATAATTAAATATATTTTTAAAAATATAAAAAAAATTAAAATTTTTATTTATTATTATATTATAAAATCTTTTAAAATCTTTTATTAAAAAAAAATATAAAAAATCTTTATTTTAAAAAATTATTTAAAATTTTAAAAATAAAAATATAAAGTTTAAAACTTTATTATTAAATTTTTTTATTAAAAATAAATTTTTTTTTCGAATAATTAATTAAATATTATTTTAAAAATTTATAAAATATATTTATAAACTTAAATTTTTTATATTTTTTATATTTATTTAATATTTAAAAAAAATCTTTAATAAATCAAAAAATAATTTAAAGATTAAACTTTAAGTTTATATAAAAAAAATTAAATTTTATTTATAATTAATTATTAAAATACTTAAAATTTTAAAGACTTTATAATAATTATAATATATTAAATTATTAAAAAATAAATATATAAATTAAAAATTTTTAATTTTTTTTTAATTTTATTTATTTTTAATTATATATATATAAATTTTTAGTTTAAATAATAAATAATTTTAATATTATTAATTTTATTTTTATAATTATATAAAATAATATTATATTTAATAAATATAAAACTTTTATTATTAAAAAAAATAAAAATTAATTTTAATTTTAATTTAAGTTTTTAAAAAAATAAAATAAAAATTATTATTTTTATTATATAATAAATATTAATATATAAATAAAAAAATTTATTATATATAAATTAAAAATTAAATTTTTAAAAAATTAAAGATTATTTTTATTAAAAATTCGAATATTTATAAATATAATTATAAAAAATTTATTTTTAATATTTAAATTTTTAATATTTTTATTTAATTAATTTTTAATAAATTTTATTTTTTAATTTTAATATTTTATTATTATAACTTTAAAATTTTTTTAAAAAAAAATAATATAAAACTTTTAATTTTATTTAATATATTAATAAAATAAAACTTAATTAATATAATTATTAATTTTTTTTTAAGCTTAAAAAAATTAATTAAAGTTATATATATAATTTAATAACTCGATATTTTTATTAAAATATTTAATTTAAATAATAAATAATTTTTTTTAAGAAATATAAAACTTTTTAAAGATTTTTTTTAAAAAAAAAATATATAAAAAAAATATATAAAAAAAATATATAAAAAAAATATATAAAAAAAATATATAAAAAAAATATAAAAAAAAATATAAATAAATAATTATTTAATATTTTATAAAATTATATTTTATTATTTTTAAATATTTAAAAAACTTTTAATTATTTAAATTATTTAAATAAATTAAATTATTAATATTATTTATTTAATTTTAAATAATTATTATAAAAAAATTAAATAAATTAATTATTTTATATATTATAATTATTTATAATTTAAAATATAAAATAAAAATATTTAAATAATTATAAAAAAAATAAAAAATATAATAAATATTATAATTAAAAAAAAACTCGAAATTATTTTAAAATTATATATAATAAATATAAAAAAAATTAATAATTTTTATATTAATATAATTAAACAAAATATTAATAATTTTATAATTTTTTTTAATTTTTATAATTAATAAAAAAACTTTAACTTTATTTAATTAAAAATTAATTAATAATATTTTAAAGTTTATATTAAAAAAAACTTTAATATTTATTTATTTTAAAAAATTAAAAAATATAATTTTTATTAATTTAATTTTCTTTAAATAAATATTTAATATAAATAAAAATATAATTATTAAAATTTTTTTTTAATATTTATTATATTTAATAATAATAATTTTAATTATAAAATAAAAAAATAAAAAAAATTAATATAATTTTATAAAAATATATTTTAATTAAAAATTAAATAAAATAATTATAATCGAATATAATAAAATTTAAAAATTTTTATATTTTTTTTTATTTATATTTATAATAGATTTTAATTTATAAATATTTTTAAATTATTATTTAATAATCTTATATATATTTATTACTTTATTCTTTTTAATAAATTTTATTATTTTAATAAATATTATATTAAAAAAATTTTTTTTAATAATTTAATAAAATAAAAAAAAATTTATTATTAATTAAAGAAATTATTTTTATATAAACTATTAATTAAAAGTCTTATAATAATTAAATATTAAATAATTAAAATTAAAAAAACTTAAAATTATATAAAGTATTATAAAGTTAAAGTTTAATAATATTTTTATTATTTTTAATTTAATCTTTTAAAATAAATTATAATTACTTTATATAAATTAAAGAAAATTAAATTTAAAGATTTTAAATATATTATAAATTAATTTATTTATTAATTATAATATATATTAAAGTAATTAATAATATATATAATTATAAATAATAATTAAATATTTAAAGAATTAAAAAATAAATAATTTAAAGCTAATATATTAATTTAAATAATAATAATAAAATACTTTTATATAATCTTATATTAAATTATATAAATTATATATATTTTTTTAATTTTTTTTATTTTA
>Ga0302221_10001947_pt1 | contig 13063 bp, 4 predicted proteins | sample II_Palsa_E2_1_FD_193517 | JGI IMG/M metagenome (GOLD analysis project Ga0302221, IMG submission 193517) | Peat permafrost microbial communities from Stordalen Mire near Abisko, Sweden - II_Palsa_E2_1 | ecosystem: Environmental > Terrestrial > Soil > Palsa > Peat permafrost | place: Sweden... | reverse complement strand
ATAATTATACACCGATAAGCAAAGATCTTAAGCTATATAGTTAAGGTTAGTTTTATATGCATATATTAAGCAAAGGGCTAAGTATTATTTCCTTTATTCACGTTTTAGCTTATACTTAAATATGCGAGACTAAATATATATATAATAATAGCATTAAATGCAAAACTTCTATTATTATTTGCTTGCAAGGAAGAAATCTTCTTCGTCTATTCGGGGATATCGATATAAAAGGAGGAATAGCTACTTTAATATCCTAAACCCGCGCCCGCCTTATATAACTAGCTATATAGCTTTTATAGCCACCCTTCTTGCAAATAAGCAAATGTGCTAGTCTTGTGACGATACTAAGTCGGAGCCTTGCAACTACTACCGAAGCTTAAAGTGTATAGTTTTAGCTTAAAAAGGAATTAAAGCTTAACTAAATTAGGGTCTTCTCGGTTAGTGTCGGATCGCTAACTAAATTATATAAGCACTCGAACTAAATACCCGAAAGTTTCTTAAGTAATTATTAAGAACAACTTGACCTTTTTAAAGTTAATCCTCTTTTTAATTGCCCTTTACTTTATAAAAAGCTCTTTCGAAACAAAAGATAACTAAATATTTAACTTGCAACAATAAGGGCGTTATAAAGGGAGTTATTTGCCTTGCTTGTAGCAATAATAAAACAGGGAAATAATATGCAAAGATGCATATAATTAGTAAGCTAAACGCTATTTAATAAACTTAAGTAAGCGCATTTAAAACTTGCGTTTTTACTTCGACCCTTATAATAGTTTAACAAATTACTATTTTATATCTTACTATTTATTGTTTCTTTTGCAATAGGGGGAAAAAGATAATAAGAGAGAGAGGGTATATAATAAGATAGCGGTGCTTTAAATTAAATTATTTTGCGTGGGTTAAAAGAAATAAAGGGATAAGGTAAAGAATTAAGCAAACAAATAGCAATTGTATTACGCGCTAATAAAATAATATCTAGAAGCGCAAAGGCTTATAAAGGAAGGCAAATGCGATTTTAGGATAGCTTTAATTATTTATAATAGCAATAAAGTAGCACTTTAAGTTTAAAAGTAGTTACTTGCACTTGCTAAGCCTTATATAATAATTAACTCCTCCCGTCTTTTAGCTTATTCTTGCTTATATATTCTTAATAATTACCTCGACTTGTTAGTAGTAGCATGTTAAATGAGATTAATTAGTAGCAATAATGCTAAACTTGCTCGGTTTACTTTCTAATAAACGATAAGTTATATGACTATTTTAATAGATACCGAGTTAATACTTTATAGCCCTCTAATCTTAGTCTTAATCCGTTTATCTAATCTTAAGAATGCCTTTTATTTGCAAAATTTAAGCAATATCGCGCTTACTTAAGCTTACTTGATAATAAATATAATATATCCGATAATGCTTATAATTATAATAATAGCTATGCAAATAGCAATGTCTACGACTTTACACTTATAAGGAAGAATAATAAACTTGCCGACTAGCTTTGCTGCTTATACGAAAAGTGCGACTAAGATAAACTATTTTTTAAATAAATAAGACTTATATAATACTTTGCATTACGTAAATTATTATCGGCTATTAGATACTTAAATTGCTAATAATGCCTTAATTATAAACGTTTAATATAAAGAAGTATATATATATTATTTTAAGGTTTTTAAAGTAATAAGCTAATATATTACGCACGCCGACACTTATAAAGACACAAATATGACAAAGAATTTATATATATGCTAAATATGCAATCGGCTAAGGGAAATTGCTGTCGAGAAGCTTAGCAAATATTAATTAAAAGTCGAGACTAAAAAAAGAACAAGGGAGCTAGTAAGGATATTAAGCGCTCGAAAGGTTAAGGGGAAGCTAGATGTTAACAATGCGATTATAGGCTTATTACTATTGCATTTCCCTAATTTTACTAGTATTAACTCTTTCTTATCTAATAAAGCTTCTTTATAACTAATACTAGCGTTGGCGCTATACCTTAATTTTATAAGAGCATTAGTTCTAATCGAAATATTAGACAAATATAATGCTTTAATATTTTAAGCTATTATATATCCCTTAAACTATATAATATAGCAATTTAATAAAGAAATTTAAACAAGTATTATAGATTTATCTTCCGATTTAAGAGTTGTTAAGTATAATATAATGCCTTAAGAGGTATAAGAAGGCTATATGTTTAGACATTTATATAATAGAGCAAAAGAATATTATAAGCAATTATAAATTTTTACTTTAATTTTAAGTCTTTAAATCTAAAGTTTACCTTAATTGTTATATATATGCTCTCTATTTTAATAACCTTTACTACTAACTCTAGCAATTTAAGAAGGAGCATCTTAGCTTATATCTTAACTTTGTCCTTTATTGCAAATGTAAATATAATTATAAACTTGTCCTTAATTTTAAAAGCAAGTCTAGTATCGAGAATAGCTTTATAAGATTTGTTAAGAGGATATGACTAAAGTATAAATAGTAGCTTATAAGCTACTTTATTTAAACTTAATCTTTATCTCTTTATAGCTAGCACGTTTTAAGGTAATAAAAGGGACTTCTTATAAGCTATTTACTATGCAAATAGCGGGCAACGAGAGTAAGTGCAAATTACCCTAATACTTAGCTCGCAATTTAACGCTTTATAATTAAATAATTAAAACGCGCAAATTAGCCTTTGCATTACCCTTTTAAAAGGAAAAGATATAGCTTAAATCGTTGCTATATTTTAGACAAAGTTTAAAAGTAAGCCTTAAAAAGAAGAACTCGAGTATAAATCGGATACGCTATAACTATTAATAATTATAAAAACATCTTTCCCCTTTATTAACTATATTATTAAGAAGGTTAAGCTTGCAAAATTTTAAGCTATATTTTAATGTAAAGGGAAAGTCCTTTTACTTTATTTCTAAGACGTGTTCTCTTATTACCGAGTTATTTATAAAAAGGAACTTATCTTCTAAAATCGACTTCCTTGTATTTATAAGCGCAAACGTAGTTAATGCTATATATAAGATAGCAATAAATTAAAAGCAAAACGGCGACTATATATAAGAAGCTAATAGCGACGTTAAGTCTTTAAAGTTAAAGGCACTCCTTTTGCGCCTTTAATAGAATATGCTAAGCGTAATAAGAGAAAGAGGTAAAGTAATAATATAATAGCGAAGGAAGAAATGAATTTTAATAAAAAAAATTACAAGGTAATATAACGTAAAATAAGGTATATTAAGCTACTTGCCCTTTAATATAAGTAAAATAAAGTCTATTAATAGAGCCGGGCAAAGCTAATAAGGTAAAATAACTAAGTTATCGTCGTTATTGCTTAAAAAATAACTTAAATAAAGGCTTAATCTCTCTTCTTTGCAATTCGAGAGGTTAAGGCTATTTAAAGGGAGGACTTTGCAAGTAATAAGGCTTAAAGTGCTATATAAGTCGCTTTAGCAATCCGACGCTAACTAGTTAGTTTATTTAAGCTTTAATATGCTAATTGCAAGTATAACAAATAAGCATATAACTTAGTGTCCCGCTATCTCGGCATAAGCTATTACCTCGACAATAATTTGCCTCGAATTAATAGCCTTTTTAAGGTTGTTATTTAAGTATAATAATAATAACTTACTTTTACTAAAATGTCTTTAAAGAGGGAATTAGACTTTAAACGTCTTAAGCAACTACTTCGAGAAGCAGATAAGCGAGCAAAGGAAGCTAATAAGCGCGCAAAACGGGAACAAAGACGCGAAAGACAAGTAACAAAAGACAAGACTTGCATTATTCGAAGAATATACATATGCTTGCTATATACTTCTCTCGAAGCTACTTTTTATCTAAATAGACAAGAGTCTTAGTATATAAGGTTTTATTACTAGCCCTAAAAATAAGCTATGCCCGACTTTATTAAAACCTTAAACGGACTTTCTAGTATTATAATAGTAGCTCTTTAAAAGAATTTACTAATATATCTTATAAGATGCAAAACTTTTTAGTTTTACTTAATACCTTATAAAGCTTAAGTAAGATATTTGCGACTAAATATTAGCAAGCAAGAAGGATTTAAAGGCATATTAGCGCTTAGCTATTAAGTAACTAATAACACATATTATCTCTTACCTTTAACAAATAAAAGAGGCTTATTATGCGTTTAATTTAAGCGAAAGCATTATCTTCGAGAATTATGCTAACACCCTTAATAATAGTAATAAAGAGGTTTAGCAAAGTTTGCAAAATCTTTGCATTTTAAGTAATAGATATAACTTAAGCTCGAATCCGAAGCCGCAAAACGCTAATCAAATTTGCGTATATAAAGAGGCAAATAGCATATAAAGCTTATATATAATCGTAAAATATAAACTGTCTTATAAGCTATCGGTCTTCAATTTATAAGCCGGACTTTTATAAGCTAACAAAGGGTCTTTAAATATTTTAAAGGAAGTTATAAATCGGATTACAATACCGACTAAGAGAAGTACTTTTAAGATTCCCCCTAAGGGTTATGCTATTAGACAATAGCGTCTATAATATAAATAATAAGTATAAGAAATGCGAACGTGTATACTACAATAGCAATTAAAGCAGCTATAACCGGAATAAGTATAAAGCAATAATCGGTAAAAAGGTAAGAAATAAGGAGGGCGTATGCAAATTGCCTCGTTTTATAAGTTCTTTTTTATACATTATAAATCTTATATTAGTTTGCTATTATAGCTTGATATTATTGCCGCAAGAGGCCTAGCTAAATAGGATTAGAAACCTTAATTTCTATAAAGACTATAGCTTTATAGTCTTTACTTTATACCTTATTTTTTTTAAGATTATAAGTTTATAATCCTTATAGTTTCTAGGGATTATTACTTTGTAGGCCCTTTCCCTTTACCTTCCGGGACTAGCGGGACTATAAGTCTATAGTCCTTGCAATTCTAGTCTTACTTTATTTTTAGAGATTATAACTTTATAGTCCCCTCTTAATTGGCTATCGTTGTAGCTTATTTTCACAATTTAGCCTCGTGTTTAAAGTAAGTATAGCACTATCGTCTAATGTATTTATATAAGATATCTTAATTGTTCCCTTATAGCTAGTATTATATGCAAAACTAGTATATGCTAATCTAGCAATACTCTAGTTTAATATATTATCTCTCTTACGCTTTGCATATAATCTATCTAAGCTAATATATTATACTTTAGCTTCTTTGAGGATAAGAATCCTATATACAAGCCTTAATGTCTCTATAATATTGCCTTAACTCAATTAATCTTAAGAAATTTAAGCTACTATGTTTATATCTTTAGCATTACTTTAACTAAATTAAGTTCTTAAAGACAAAAAGGTGCTACCGAGTAATTAAAACTGCAATATGCAATATTAATACTCCGCTTTAAACTGTTATCTTTCCTTATCTGTCCGCATAAAAATTCAAGGGCCCGTTTATTATATCTTAATCGTATAGCTTTAGCTACTTCGGCGATAGATCTTGCATATAAGCCCTAGTGCCTCCCCTATATTATAGCAAGCGCTAACACATTATATACTATAAGGCTACAAGTAATAGACTCTCTAGCATTAGACTCCTAAGACGGATTAGTTTCTAAATATAAGGAATAGTATAAGGATCAATAAATATATAAAGGTTTAAATTTCCTTAAAGTTTTAATTATTACCTCCCTTTATATTCCCCTTAGCTCTTTAATTAACTTCTAAAGCACTTTATTTCTCTTAACATTCCTATTAGCTATTTTTCTATCCTCCTTATTAATAATAGTTTCCATAGAAATGATTTAAACTAGCGCGCAAATGGCTTAAGCAAGACTAAGCACATTACTAAGTAGCTCGACTTAATTATTATCCGAGCAACTCGTGACGTTAAGCAATATCTATTAGCTTATTAATATAGTTAAGGCAATTGTGGCAATAAAGATTGCCTTTACCCTAAAATGCACTTGCTCCGCGCCTTCTTAGCTATTTATATAGCCGCTTATATACTAGGATCTCGAATAGCTATTAGCACAAATTGTAACTACTAAAGATATCTAATAGCTTTTAGATATTCTTAAGTCTTTTAGTATTAAAGAGGGCCCTTTACTTATATTGCTAGACTTAATTAAAGCATTTAAAGGTGCGAAACTTAATGCTTTAAAGGATAGCTAGCCTCAAATAACTTTAGCTTTTAAGCTAGAATTTAAAATAATAAATAAAGTATACGTTTATAATTGACTATAAATCAAACTCTACTAACGATTTATAAGTAAGATAAAGAAGAATTTAAATATAAGATTTAAGAATCTTCGGTAGCAAAAGTAAATACGCTAAATAATTGCGTCTTTATTATACGCACGCGGATTAGTAAGTAATATTTACCTCTAAAGATGCTTTTATATTAATAAACTTTTAAATAAGGATACTAAAGACTTAACCTTTTATATTAATATTAAATTAAAAAAGCTTCGAGACATCTTAAGAGAGGTCTTAAAAGGTGTTTACAAGATAAGTTTAATAAAAGAAAAGCTAATAATAAGTCTTTTCTTATAAGAATTAACCTCTTATTAAGCCGGGTATAAGTCGAGCGATATCTCTTATACTATTACCTCCCGGAGCTTAAATTGCATTAAAGCACTATTTAAGCCGACATAATATCTATAAAACACCTTAATCTATTAATCGAATGCGTAAAGAAGATTTATACCCTTATAACCGAGCGTCTCTTCCCGCTTTTTAAGCATAATAAGATTATATATAATTTGCTTTAAGCACTCTTTAAACTAAATACCCCGGTTTATATTACTTGTTTTAAGACTAAAAAACTGCAATGCGTCACTTATAATTTTGCCGAAGAGAAGATAAACAAGTAAAAGCTAAAGTATTTTAATATAAATTGCTATTATTTCGATTTTAATAGTATAACATTTAATAAGACCTTTATCGAGCTCCTTATTCCCAAATTTCGCAGGATTTAGCGCATTAATACCCTCTTAGCTTTCCCTTTTAAGTTCTATTAAGACAAAGAACAAGTTAAGTCTAATCTTATTAATTGTAATCGGAAGTTTGTCTCCTTAATAAGCACTTATTATATTTACTATTAGGGCAAAGCATTCTTTATGCACAAAAGAGACTTAATAATAGTATTTATCGACAGTCAAGTTATAATTAATGCCGACTTCTTTTAGCAAATAAATCCCAATTACTTTAAACTATATGCTAACTTAGCCGGGAATCGAGTTTAGAATGCATTTACTTACTAAGGCAGCCTGCCTTTATTATTACTTAAGCTAGTTTAAAGCGAAGATGTTAAACCGACTAAGCTAACAAAGCACAATTTGCTTATTTGCTACCCGACTATATTAAGTTTTAGTTTTAGCAAGAAGCTATAAAGTAAGTTTTATCTTATTTATTTTAATATAAACATTATACTAACTTTAAATATAATAAAGTTTATAGTCGCCGATATTAAAAAGATTAAATAGTTATTATTACTATTCGATTCTTTATCGATTCTTAAAGAGCAAAGAGATATTATTATAGCTATTATAAAGGCTTATCTTAATTTAAGCGTTAAATTTAATAATTATATTATAAGCAAAGGAAAAGGAATTAACATGCTCTTATAATATAGCCCTTATATCCTCATTTATCTTAACTTGCTAATATAGCAAAGTAGTCCCTTTAAAGTCGGAAAAACCTTAATAGTAGAAGTAATATCTAAGCACTTGAAAAAGCCTCTTTATTTAATATATTTTTTATCTTGCACCTTAAAGCTAATCTAATTGCCTAAATCTCGGCTAAAAAGTTATCTATCGACGCAATAAAGCTAAAAGGGCAACTCTCTCGAATCTTTAAAACTACTAGCTACTAAAATGCAATTCTTCTCTTTAACAAAGTAGACGTTTTTCTCGAGCAACGTTTACCCGATAATCTTACTTGCAACAGCCTTATCTTTATATTCCTTCGCAAACTTGAATATTGCTAAGGAATAATTTTCTTAACTATAAACCGAGTATCTCGGTTCGATAAAGCAATCCTTTCCCGGATTTACCTTATACTTAAATATAAAGACTTAACTAAAGACACGAGGAGACAAGTTTAAAGGAACTTCCTTTCTTAAGTAATTACTTCTTTAAGAGATATAAAAGTCACAAATAAGGAGCTAGAAGAATTAGCTATTTACAAGTTAAACGGCAAGCAAGTAAGTTACTTCACTTTTCCCTTAGCCTTTGCCTTATTAACATTCTTTTTAAATAAAGAATATTATATTCGCAGCTTAAGCTTTTGCAATTAAAGAGAGGAGCAAGATAAGATTTCTACACGCATAAAAGGCTATAAAGGCTAATAAGACGTTTTTCCGGGAGTTTTATAAGAAAGAGGCTATCGAGTTTATATACTAATATAAAGGATAGTGTAAAGTTTAAAATAAACTTAAAAAAGTTTACTAAATTGCAAATATAAGACATTTTTCGTTTCTTTAGACTTTGTTTTTGTAATATTTTAGCTAAAGAAGAGCGCATATCAATTAAGAATGCATAAGCGCTATATTATCTTATCCTTAACTAATTTTTTGCTTTTAAAATATTGCAAGTAGCATATATGCAATATTAGCCCGTATATAACTTCCCCGGTATATTAAAGATTCTTGTCCTATTATATATATAAGCCTTCTCCTCTTAGAGTAACACCTTTCCGAGAGTCTTGCCTTTGCTCTAGTTTTAGCTAGCTTCTTTATTATATAGTTTACCGATTTCGGAGGTAATTGTTTAAGTTTAAGAGGGTATTAGTATTTTAAGCTGCTTACTTAGCTTAAATAGCGGTTTATTATCTTGTTATAAGTGCCGTCTAAGTCTCGGGCCGAAGAATATTAACATATTATTAAAGCATTGCACGCTACTTAGGCCTTATCGTTAACATTATCGCTTATTAGCAATACAAATTAAAACTTGTCTTAAAAAGTTTATCTTTTTCTTGTAAAGATGTTACAATTATCCTTTTAACTATTTTAATTAACGTTAAAGAGCTTCGATAAACGATATAAAGTATATTAGCTTGTTATCTGTTTTAAATATTACTTGTTATTATAAAGCATTAATACATAACTCTTAAGAAGTTTTCCAAATCGATAAACGCAAGCAATTTTAAAGTCCTCAAAATTCCGGTTACTAGTAAACGCTTCTAAGTTTATAAAGCTATCCCTTTCGTTAAAACCCGTATTATAATTATAGCTAATAATAATGTTATATAGCCGAGTATTATCCTTCCTTAGCTTTTAGCACCCTTCGAGGATAAGAAGATAAGCGTAATCGGGATATGCTAGCGAGTAAGACGTCTCGAAACCGGGATAATTAAAGAACTATTTTATAATTAGTTAAGTGCTATATATATCAAGCGGCGCAACTTTAAAATATCGGCAACGCATAACATTAATAGAAGCACTTTATACATGTTTAAAAGGACATGCACTCTTTAAACTAAGATTTTACAAGATAAAAGTTTCTTATTAAGATTTATAATAAAGATATAAAAAAGACATCTTCTTAAAGCTAATAACGATAACTTTATCACACGTTAGCTAATTGCAAAGAGATAAAAGACTTGGGTTTAATATAACCGGGAATACGAGATTAAAATAACGCTTAAAAATAATATCAAATTCCTTAATTAATATAAGAGATAGGGGAAAAGTAATTAAAAAAGCAATTACACAAGTCTATTTATAAAAAGACACATCTAGCAATAAGTTAAAACTCTATAAGAATAACACAATAACTTAACTATTATATAAGTAGCAACCTTAGTCTACTTATATTTTATATCTCTTTATATTTACAAATTTTGCTATTATCTGCAATCCTTTGCTTTTTTAGTTATGCTATAATAGTACTTTATCCTTTAATAATCGCATAAAGATATCTTTATACATTGCTTTCTTAATCTAGTAGCTAGCTACTAAAAATATCAAATTAATCGGGCTTTATAAGCGTAATATTTAAGATATTCGGTTTATATTAGTCTCTATTCTCTTTACTTACTTTTATAGTTATATTAAGGCCTAAGCACTTTTTACTCTAAGCGAGGTATAATTTATCTTATTAATTAAGATGCTTAGCTAATATGTATTATAAACAAGCTAAAGAAGCCGATAATATCTATTAATAAGACAGCAAGCAAAGATTAATTATTAAAAGTATTAAGTTATAATTGTTAATAAAGGAATATAAAAGTTAATAAATATTAGTTGTTATTTTTGTATTTAAGTTAACTTAAGCTTCTAGTTATAACTTTTATAAGCATTTAAAATTTCTAACACGTGGTTAGAAGGATTGCTAAGAGATAAAATAGTATCTCATTTATAAGTCTTTTATAGCTATAAAGGTATTATAAATCCGTTACTACTTACGTAATTACTTTTCATTTTTATATTTCTTTAAAAATGTTTTATATCTAGTATCTTAAAGAGGGAGTGTTACGGTTCTGCGCTGGCACGTGCAGCGCTAACCTTGATCAGGCTAGGGTTGGCGAACCTAGGATATTTAAGCATGCAATGCTTCATGTTTCCTACTTCCTTCCTTAGCTTTGTATCGTCGAATAAGAGACCCTTCTACCTTTGCTTTCCAAGCCTTAAAGTTGCATCCGTGACAGGGAGCCGGAATCGGACCTTATTATACTTAGCTAAGGCTATTTTTTCCCCTTTTTAACCCTAGTGCTATAACGGGCTTAAACGAGGAGGGTTAAGATATACTTTACTATAAAAGTAATTTACACTTAATCTTATAAAAACGGGCGTTAATTCGAGGATTTAAAGCTAAAGAAAGAAGAAGAGGGAGAAGTAAAGAGAGCTTGCTATATATATAGCCAAGTTATGTAATATATCACGTGTTTTATGCCTTATAATTAATGCTCTTAAGAGTAAGGGAATTTAAGGATTCCCTCGCTCCGAGTAGCCTTAAATTTAAAGCTAAAAACCACGTGATAGCTAAAGCTATTATAATAAGCAAAATGCAATTTCGGAAGGGAAGTAGTTTAATTGTTAAGTTTAAAGGCTAAGTCTTAAAATAAATGCATTAGCAAAAGCTTAGTAGTAATAGCAAAAGTTAAATAATCGAAACGATAAAATATTTAAACAAATAAGAAAGCACTACTTCTATAGCCTTTTTTAAATAAATAACAAGTCCCTTAATTTCCTCTCCCCCTTTAAAAGAACATTTCTCGAGTTTACTATCCTTATCCTATATTTGTAGTCCCTTAATAGATAAGTGCCCTAATTACCCTATCCCTTCTCTCTTATTATTTACAAGTTCGGGGCTCGATAAGCAATATATCTATTATCTTTAAAGAAAATACTATTATTATTCGGACTAATAGCATTTATATATTATTAGCGTTATATAAAAATGTTTTATAAAAGGAATCAAATATAGTTTATATACTTATTAAGATTTAGTATAAAAATACTATCTTGCTTAGTAAAATTTATATAAGTACAAGTAAGTTTTAAGGAACTACTATCAAGTATACATTTGTTACAAGTAATAGAAAACCCTCTACTATAATATGTTAATATTCGATTTCTATAAAGGCTTATAAAAAGCTTACTTAGCAAGAAACTATTTAATATTAGCATTTTTAATATAAAAAAAAGCTACTATAATTAAAGTACTTACAAATAAATCTTTATAACTATTTGTAATATAATCCTTTAACAAAACAAATAAACTAATAAGGCTAGATAAAATAATGCATTTTGTATCAAGATTATACTTGTTTATAAAGTCGAGATTAAATCTACAAAGACTATTTAGAAGTTATTCGGAATTTGTTTGCCGAATATATAGAAGACTAAAAGAGAAGACGAAAGAGGCATAAATCAAGAAGAATAAGGTAAAACAAGCATAAAAGAGCTATATAATTAGAAGACAAATAGTCTTAACTTACTATAATAACGCTATTTAGAAGTTAAATAAAATAGTAATTAAATATATTAAAGGAAATTTTATCTAATATATATTATCTTTTAAGCTTAGCCGGGAATAGAATCTTTAAAAGAGGTAAATATTATAATTTTAGCTTAGCTAATATTAGTAAGAATTGCCTTAAAGACCAGCTTTAGCTCTTAGAGAGCTAAATTTAGGAGTATCTTCCTCTTAATTTAAGCGACCTTAAAACAAGGACCGATTTTGGCCCCTCGAGTGCTAAAAGTAGAGAAAAGGAGGAAGGCAAGATTTGTAATAGGCTTATACCTTGCAGATATATAAAAAGCTAGCCTTACTTGTAGCTCCAAGATACTCCTTGCTATTACCTATTCTTTATAAAGGGCAAAGCCTTTATAATTTCGATTACAAAAAGAAGGGGAGCCGAAACTAGCTTTTAACAAGGATCCTGTTTTAGCGCTTGCAAAATTAGACGCATTCTAGGGCTAGCTTATAGACCCTTGCTTAAAGCCGAATTCGGCTAAATTTAAAGTTAAGAGAGGGAGCCGAAACTAGTTCCGAGACACCCGTTTTAGCGCTTGTATAACCTTATAATATAATATAGCTATATCTACTTTTAGAATTTTAAAAGGCAGTTGCTAGAAACTCTCCGGGAGTCGGAAATGGATCCCTTACTATACTACTAAAAAATGTTAATAAATAGAGGCATTATATCTTATAAGAGCTATTACTCTTTTATATCTTTAATAACTTATATTATAATTATACACTTCTTTGCAAATATAAAAGCTCTTATTTGCGTGTCTTTTATCGCTATTAGCGTTATAGCCGCTACCCCCCTTTACTTTAACGTTACAAATATAATAAGCAATAATTTACTAAATAATAGCTAGCTATTACAATTATCTTTAGCTACTATTAAGGATCTTTAGCTAGCACTCTTCCTCGAAAACTTAGAGATTTCTTACTTTTCGAGTAGCTTATTAAATATTATAAAGTAAAGTACTTATAAATATCTAAATAATATTATCGAGATTATAAGTAAAGTTGCTACTATAAGTAAATTTCTCCTTAATCCCGGAATATTAACTAATATTTATATAGCAAGAAGAAGTTTATATTATAACAATTATTAACCTCCTTAAAG
>Ga0302221_10001946_pt1 | contig 13066 bp, 15 predicted proteins | sample II_Palsa_E2_1_FD_193517 | JGI IMG/M metagenome (GOLD analysis project Ga0302221, IMG submission 193517) | Peat permafrost microbial communities from Stordalen Mire near Abisko, Sweden - II_Palsa_E2_1 | ecosystem: Environmental > Terrestrial > Soil > Palsa > Peat permafrost | place: Sweden... | reverse complement strand
CGACTACTTCAAGAGCTGCGAAACCAGCAGCCTGCAGGTGGCGCAGCAGGAGCTTTCCGAGGGCAATTTTACCTGGGAGCAGCTAAAGCTGATGCGGATCAAGTTCCTCAGCGAGTATGGGATGTAGGGGATGCGGGCGCTGCCCGTGAATCCTGCGCAGCCCCATGCGGCACCCGGTCTAACCCATGAATTTTTAACGATTTAGCCCGGATTATTTCAATTTTTTGCCCGAAATACCTATTTTTGCCACCCCAATCAAGGTTTGGCTTGCGCCGGCCGCGAAAAGGGAAGGAGGTGCGGTAGCTCAGTCGGTAGAGCAAAGGACTGAAAATCCTTGTGTCGGCGGTTCGATCCCGCCCCACACCACCAAATTAAGAGTCAGTCGCCTGTAAATGAATAATTTGCGGGCGATTTTATTTTTAGGGGGACAGTTTGAGGGAATCGGGTCCAATTAGGGTAAATTGCTGGTTCAGTACAAAAAGAGTTTCAAAAAGCAGGTCGATGGATAAAATTTTTGACGACTTCATTCCTCTATTCTGTGGTGTTGTTTACTTACTCCTGATTAAAGGGGTAATAAAGTTGCCTCAAGAACGACAAATGAAGTTCAATGAATTCATGGCCCGCAGAAAAAGCGTAATGCTCCCGCTCACTTATGCTTTAATACTATTTTCACTCGTGATGATAACAAAACATTTATTCTTTTCCTGAATTTCAAACTCTGCCCTTGCACCCCTGCGATCAGGATTCTACGCTTGTTCATTCAAATCACCTTCGCGGCTCCCTTTCCTCGTCACGATCTTAATGGTAACACTTGGTCCCCTACAATTTAAAGTTAACAAGATCATTTTTTCTTGTGAGGGATCGGCCTCCCGCTGTCCCTCGTTCTTCCTTTCATTGCTATTCAATAGCCAGTGCTACACTTGCCGCCGTCACCATACTCCTTCAATTTTTCCCATTCCGCTCTTTTGCCTATTTTTATTCAAACCGATTCCTAACCAACACATCACCCCGATGTCAATCCGAACAAGGCTGTTCAATTTCATCTTCTTCCGTTCCATGCTTACCAGTTTTGGCAACCGGTCGCCGTACTCCGCAAAATCAAGAGACTTTACCGCTTATTTCCAATATAAAATCGGCGCTTACCAATCCGATTACAATTTATACTTTGCCAAGCAACCGTCGCTGCAGATCTATAAAAATGAGATCTTCAACAAAATGTATGAATATTCCGGCTACGATCTAATTCGCTACCTTGAATTTCACTATAAGCTTTACGAAAACAAAGCCGAGTTCGTCCGTTTCCTTCGCTACGAAGTATCCGAAAGGCTCAAGAAATATGCTCCAAAAGCCCAGCTCACGCAGGATGTCCGTTCAACGCTCGATGACCGACTCAACCCCGAAGTTGATATTGATGCAATCGTGCAATCCCTGTCGGAAAAAATAGCCACTCGCCTGGACCAGGTGGTATTAGATACGCAGGATAAAATGACCTCCTTGACTGATTCCTTTCCGGCCGGCAATATCGAATTAAATAACTACAATAATCTGGAAAAGCTCGTACAACTGTATATCCTGATCTTATCAATAAAAGCTCCGGGTGAAGCAGCTTCCGAGGATAAGCTATTCAAACGTTTCTCCGCCACGGACCTAGCCTCCATTCTACAACTCCATTTTCTGGCATTCAAGGATAAACAATTTAATGCCGTCCTGGTGAAGATCACCGAGTGTGGCGACAAACTTAAAATCAATAATCCCAAGGTTCAAAGCCTAAACCAGGCACTTGAAGCCTTTTTCTATTGAAGAACACAGTAAAAATTAAGTTATATCGCTGAGCTTTAACAAAAAAGCACGACAGATCTGTGCAAAAGTGGCAACATTTGCATCACATTATAAGCGCCGATAATTTAGCCCCAGCATTATGAAAAAGAACATCCTATTGCCACTACTTTTTCTTTTGGCAGCTTTCAACGCCTGTAGTCAATCTACTTGCTCATCTTATAGTGACTTTGTGATCGTCACCGATCGGCTTTGGGCGCTTACTGGCAATGGGCACTTGAGACTATTTGACCTTGAACAGGCAAAGCGCGTTAGCGATCCTCTTTTTGAGGATTCGCTGACCGCCATTACAATGGATATTCATTCCGCTATTGTCGTCGGCAATAAACATCATCGGATAGAAAGGTACGATACCAGCACTAATTCGTGGGTCTTACTGGGTAATTATTCGGGTACCCTATATGGAATTACCTTCGATCATGCAAATACTTGCTACTTGATAACGTCGAATGGCATTGTCGAACTCGGGACAAAACAGAGCTACCTCCCTGATTCCGGACTTAACTCACAAATACATTACCACGGAGCATGGTTCCAGCAACCCGCTTATTATATGGATGCAGAAGACAAATTATGGGTCGGATTTCGATACGGCGAATGGGGTGGCGATCTCTTCGTTTTCAACACTCGTTTGAAGCAGTTTCTACCCCTTAAAATGAACGGATATTCTATTGATTTAAACCCCATACAGTGCATCTGCTCCAATGGCACAGATATTTTTATAACTACTGGTATGAATCATATGATGACCACAAGCGGCAGCATCATCAAGTTCAATAATTACGAAGCTAGTGTTATTTTTGATAGCAGTCCCTTTTCGGACGCTCATCGAAACGATACTTCTTTTGTCGGAGAATATATCGGGCCAGCTGCTTTTAACAACGAAGATCATTACCTCTACTTTTACTCTCACAACGGCTTTTTCCGTGGCGATCCAGACAAAAACCTGTCATCTATTGAAAAATGGGAAAAGCTAGGTCGGCCTAATCTAAAATGGTCGTGGGGTCAGCGGAACGCAGTTGGCTCTCCCATGAATGTGCATAAATTGGCTTTCTACGAGGATTCTCGAATTGTTTTCCTGACCCAATTAAATGGAATTGGTCTTTTGCAAGACGGTCAAGTCATTTTTTTGCAATAAGCCTCCTCCTTCTCTTTCTGAACTTACTTAATCAAAGCCCCAGGTTTTTTATTCGATACTAATTGCCGGCGTCATTCGTTTATAACATTAAACCTTATAATATGAAACCTCTATTGACCAAAGCCACTACATTTACAAAGCTGATTGTTGGAAAAATTGTAATGATCATACAGGTATGTATATACTTCATAGTCGGACTATTCGCAATGCTCATCTTCTTGATTCTACCATTCTCCAAATTGGCTGACTTGAAGTTTGACACTCTTCCTATCACAAACTATTGTTTCGCTATCATGGGAGGATGCGCGTCCATCTGTTTTTCATAGTCCCGAAATGTTGATCAGACCAACAAAAGGCTTGTCAATCAGATATCATATTGCGGAGAGAGAAGCTTTCTGGCCGCGGTTTCCTTTGTTTTGGCTTCGGCTTTAAGATATTTTACAATTAATAAAGAAGAATATTTTAATAAGGCCAGTTCTACCACCGTCGGCATCATAGAAATCGTAGCGGTGACTTCATTATTTATTTCATTAATTCTTGGCTGCAGTGCCTTTTATTATATACTAAAACTACTTTCCAAACATATCACTGGAGATCAAAAGTTCGATGAGCTATGAGAGAATCTGCGTTTTTTGCCATTTTATTGGAAATCACATACTTCACGCCCAAGCTACTTTTTCACCCAAATAATAAATTCAGCATTGTCTGTACTAGTCATCGACTTGCCGAAATTCTCAAAATCAAATCCCTCATACTTCGATATTAGATCAAAAACTTCATCAAAGCCTTTAGCCTCATGAGGAAGGGCGCACCCGCCATTTTCGGTGATCATTACCATTATAATATCAATGCCCCAAGGCCCCTGATCATTATTTACAAGCTTAACTAACCGGATGTCATCACAAAGGACCTGTTCGGTCTTTCTGTTTGGATGCTCCACCCTAATAAACGCATCAGTAATGGTCACGGTGAAATAATCCTCCGGTTGCTTAACCTTCTTTCTCTTAAATATGTCTAAGAGTGCCATGGTCGTTATATTGCTTCGCTTTTAACTCGATAATCGAACGTCAGGTGACAGGCGAATAATTCCTCTGGATTCTCAAATTTAATTCATTTAGTTTTCTTGCCTTTCTCTCTTTTTCGGCATTCCCCTCCGTTTACCTTAGCTCAACTCTTTCTAATTCAACTCTTAAAAATCAATGACCTCTCCATCATTGCTAATTTCCTCATTCTGAATAATATTTGCCGTTACCTAATTCTTTTATATGGACACTTTATTTATTCCAACTGAGAACGATTTCCGCCAGTGGATCAGGGAAGTAGTGAAGGAAAGCCTGGACAATTCCACCACAAAAAAGCCACCCGCCGATGAAAAGGACAGCCAACTGCTCAGCCGGAAGGAAATCGCCGGCTACCTGGACATCTCCCTGGTGACCCTAACCGACTGGATGAAGCGCGGCCGTCCGTTTCATAAGATCAATGGCCGGGTCTATTTCCAGCGTTCCGCGGTGCTTGAATACGTCAAAAGCCACCGCCAGCGCAGGACAGGGATTTAATAATCAACAAAGTAGCTTTTATGGACTCTGTCCGGATCGGAACGACCTATTACAAGAATGTGCGGAAGCCATTGGCTTCAGGTGACGTTGCGGCTGTGCTGATGCCTTGGTCGGTGGAATGTGTCAAACAGGATCATGGCAAGTCGTTATTGTCTACAATCCCGGAATTCGGAAAATATGGAAATGCTTTCCAGCCTTTTAATACCAGCATAAAATTATGATTATCAAATAACTGGGAATATGGTCGTCATTAATTCGGAAAGAAATCGCCTTATTCGGAAATTAATCAGACCCGCTTGGACACCCAATTTTGACCTGCCTCAGTCAGCCCATAGTTCCTACCCTTAGTGCTGCCCGAAGGCTCGAGCCATCCCTTTGTCACCAAAAGTTCGAGGTCATTTCGGATCGTTCTGGCGGTTGTACCGACTTCGATAGCTATCTGCGCTAAATCCAAGTCCTGATGTATCACCAACTGCCGCAATATGGTTACGATCCTCTCGGCCCGCTTATCATTAAGGCTGAATTCCCGCATAATGTCCTTATTCAGGTTAAATCGCCGAAGTATTATAGTAAAGAACCCCGAAAACTCAAAGCCCGGTTCCAAAAGCCCCGCATCTTTCATCCCGTCTCGCATCCGTTGTACCCCGGTACCCGCCTTTTCAATGTAATTACACCTGTGTAATAGTGCAGCAACTAAAGAATTCCTCGCAACGCTATGCTTTCCGAAGTTCTCCGGCTTCAATCCTTTTGGCAGGCCACCGGGGTTGGATATTTCGACCCGGTTATCAAAAATGTCGACCTGGACATTGGCTCCCCGTTCAAAATAATCTCTATGTGCCAACGCATTAACGACGGCTTCTCTGATCACAAACTCAGGGATTTCCAAAATCTCCTTCCGTCTGACTTCTTTTATTTCATAGGCCAGGTTCAAATGCCGTTCAATAAAAAGGATGGCTTCATCGATATTCCTGAGCACGTCAAATTCAAAAGATTTTCTATCCAGGATGTGGCCCTTCGAATTGCCTTTGAACAAAAGACAAGTGACCACACAATGTGGCAGCATCCTGGCCGAGTCCTTCCCAAAGAACAGCACGCCGGCGTTATTCAGCATTGATCCAGATCCATTTCTTACCAACACGCCCAGGTTCATTAATAATTCCTCTGTCCCTATCACTCCGGAGATACCGGCCAGACGAAAATATCGACTGACGGCCAATTCATCCAGAACGGCAGGATAGGTCGCCGCCGGAGTAACCATTTCCTCAAACCGCAGCTTGCCTTCCGCGATCATGAATTCACGGATTTCCTGGGTCGAAAGTTTGGCGCAGCTGGCGCCGCTCCGAATGTAAAACCCATTTGTACACCGATAGGGTTTGTTGGATCCCTCCGGAACCTGAACAATTAGAATATTGTTGAAGGCGTCCGCCTCCACATTAACGGGCGGATCGCAGTCCCTTGCCATGGTTTGCACCCTGGCCTTTAGCTCATTGGTGATAGTAATCCCCTCGATCTTTCCATCGTCCTCAATGCCGATGAATATCCTTCCGCCGGACGAATTGGCAAATGCCACGATCTCTTTGGAAATATCTGAGTTGACGTTTCTCTTAAATTCTACCTGGTAGCCCTCTCCAGCCTGAACAATGGCTTCCAGTTCCCGTTGCGTCATATTAATAATCGTTTCCATAATCACTTCTTTAGGCTTCAACTGTTGTTGTACTCTCCAACTTCCTTGCAATTAAAGCAGGTAAAAAATGATGCTCAATATAAAAGCATATTTTTGTTGATCCATATCGGAACGTGATAAAAATGTGGGTTGGGAACAGCGGGAGATGGTATTGCAAAATTATTGAAAAATAATAAATCTACAGGGACATTTTGGGGGGCATTTTTCCTAACTTGACGGCAAGAATATATCCGAGGTTGATTATATCGATTATCACTAAAAGAGGTAAATATGCTTAAAAGACTTAAACCCCCTGTTCATCCCGGTATTATTCTCCGGGAGGATGTTATTAAAGAGTACGGTCTGACTGTGACTGATGCCGCCAAGCTGTTAGGTGTCACTCGTGTGACATTATCGGATGTGCTCAACGGCAAGGCATCAATCAGTTCCGAAATGGCTTTCCGGCTGGAAGCTGTCTTTGGCGGTAATGCCGATCTCTGGACCCGGCTGCAAATGAAATATCAGAATTGGTTTGCTGCCGAAAAAATTAGGGGGCTTAAACTGAAACCCTTCAAGCCTCAAACAGGCTATCACGGATATGCGTGATAAATTTTCCGGTTGCCGGGCTGGAAATGGTGAATTTGAAGAACCCACGGATCCGATCAAGATCCCAGAGCATTTATTTCCACCTGAAATCATTCAATAAAGGCATCCAAGGCCAGGGCATCGCCCACATCCAGGTTCGATATCTGGAGGCTCCGGTCCACGCTTTAAAGTTCGCATTTCTGCGAACTTTTTTTTGTAATATACCGTCTGTCTGCTATTGGTATATAACCACAAGCTTTGGATATCTGGCGGTGGCAGGGGAGTTGTGACTTGCAACAAAAATTCTTTTTTTATTGCACTTCGATCGGTGCAATCCACCTGAATGAACCCCATTCGAGTACAAGTGCGCCGTGCCGATTATCGCTGGGTATGATAGATATAGTGAATTCTTCCACCGTTGCGGTGGCAACCTCGCTGGTGATCGTTGCTATACCCAAGTTAAATGAACGATTGTACTCTGTACCCCACTGTCCAGTCTGCTTGTTCACAATCAGATCAACTCCACTTGTATGTGGCGCGGTAAATAGCGTGTATGAGCCTGCAGGGACCTGCATCCCGGCAAGTCTTATCGGGGTTGACGTCGTAAACTGCGTAGCCGCATTTGCGCCTGTCCTCCATACACGGTCGTAAGGTATCACAGCGCCCAGCAAGGTTCGCCCACGCAACAGCGGTCTGCCATAGTCAACAGTGAAGATCGAATTACCAATTTGTGCCCGGGTGGTATCCCGGACGCTTAATGACTTTACGTTGCCACCTTGTGTCTCCTCTGCCTCAAAACGGTCAGCGATGCCTTTTACGTCTGGTGGCGCGGCAAGTCGTTTTACCTGCACATCATATGTAGTTCGCGCGCCTGAATAACTGAGCATGTTACCCCCAGAGTCCATCATAGCCTCGCCGGTCCCGGAAAGCCAGTCATGTGTTATCTCTATCTTGCCTCTGTCAAGCGGGTTTACGGCGGCGTGGCCCAAAGGAAAACGATCGAATTCCCGGTCAATATAAAACTGCCGCATCTGCACAGGCCTGCCAGCTGCAAGCTTTGATGCCGCTGCCTGCTTCAACGCCGCGGCAAAGTAAAGCTCATAAAGACTATACATTTGCGGTACATGGGCTACCACAATGCTGCCATCTGTTGGAAAATCACGATTCACCGTGCCCGTGCTATCTGTTTTAGAAAGGTGCACTTTATTACCTCCGACATCGGCAACTACTTTTCGATCACGCTGACCAGATGGTTCACTGGGTGTGTGAATGTTCATTACAAGATGTCTTATGCCGCCGCTGTCGTTAAGATCGACCACGGTGTGACGTATCCGCACAATTGGAAAGCGATCAACTTCATCGCTTGTTAAAGTATTGCCCTGGCGGCTTATACTCTCTATTGAAATCGTATCACGCCCAAGCATTGTAAGAAATCCGTATCGTTCTGGCTTTGGTGCATTACAGGAAAGCAACGAAACCGCTGCACTAAGAAAAAAGCAAATCACAGCAGGCTTAAATGCATAAAAACTTTGTGACTGAGCATTCGCTTTATACATGGAACAGAAATTTATTCCTTGTTAAACTACCGAATTACTTCGTATTATTCGTAAACAAATTGAACTGTTACACCTAAGTTTATTTAAATGGTTTATTGAAAGGCTGGAAGGTGGTATTCAATCAAATACGCCTTGCCATATAAAGGCTGGCGATCATATTGCGCGTCACCCGGCCTTGAAATTTGTCGCGGGCAATGCGGCGAAGCTCCGCGAGGAGGGTTTCCCGATCTGGCCGGATATTGATGTTGGAATATGTCGCATAAAGGTTGACAACCTGATCAGGATCGAGAACCAGCGACCATGCACTGGTCCGGTGCTCCATACTATCGAAAGCATGGGCATGTTCCAGCGCAGCTAACCTTGCACCCTTGTCCTGGCCAAAGGGAATGTCGCGATCACCCATTGAGGGACTCGACGGGCCGTTAAGTAGCAACTTAGTCGCCTCGTGGAAAGGGTCGGCACGATCCGGATCACCGAATTCATTCCAGACCATGACCCACCAACCACCAGGCCTGAGAAGGGTGGCCACTTTTGTCAAGGCTGATTCTTCCTCCAGCCAGTGAAATGCAGTGGCGCTAAACCCGAGGTCAAAACCGGCAGCGGGCAATACCGCGTCTTCGAAAGAGGAGCGGATCACCGTCAACGCGCCAGACTGTATGGTCGCACAAAGAAAATCAGCGTCGCGGTCATTTTGACCCTTGTCGATGCTCATTCAACAATCCACTTGCTTTTCTGCAATTTGATGCTTAATTTACCCACTCTTACCGTCATGAAATACGTTATACTGCTTCTGCTATTCAGTCCAATATGGCGACCGCAAAATGCTGTATTGGAGAACCCTCCTCATTTTGTCGCTATGGAATACAAGGGAATGTCCAATTGTATCTATAAAGTGTATGTGAGCGATAGCCTGATTTTCGGGGCGAAGGTGAACGGATATATAACCGTGCAGCCGAATTACGGCATCGGCAGGTCCGTCCCTAAAGAAAAAATGCATGATCCTGAATCATACGTAGACAAAACAATGGATAAATATGACACCCTGCTGTCGGACCATTCCGCTTTCCTGAGCGGGGATAAAGATAATTTTATCATTCAAAAGTCTGATATAAAACGAGTCTACCATAATCCTAAAAAGAAATCGGGTATGGGGTATTATCCTCATGCCGGCAGAATTGAAATAGAGACTATCAAAACACCCGAGAATCGTAAAGGCGACAGGGAATTAATACTAGTGGGCGATCAAAGCCCTGATCTGATATTAGGCCTATTTAAGTAATATGACCCATCGCTAAAGAATACCAAGCCGTTTTCCGTGGTTTTCTTTATCTGCAAAAACAAGCAAAAGCACCCTGCGAAAGCTCGTGGATAGGTTTACTAAAAAATAAATAAAAACTGAATGGCTGATCTTTGATTACTTATCAATTTTTACGATATTTAGAGTACGAACCTAAGCCTTGTCCTCCTTCTACCCAGCTCTTATCCGACCCGTACAATGCCTTTCTTATCCGCTCTTGATTACCTTAATTCAATGCTGACTGAGCACGTCTGCCCAGTGTTTTTCCAAGGAATTGGGAATAAATCAGTATTCTTTTAGCGTGGCTAAATGAGTACTAATTGAACCTTAATGACCTGTCGCACTGAATTGGGATCAAGGTAATATGCGGTCCAAACGCTGAACCTCCCTTAAATGTCAGTAGGCAGGTCTTTTTTAAACTGTTGCTAATAGAAAAGTATCCGTTAGGGTAGTCAATGTGGAAGTTCCGGCAGATCATCCAAGGAGCCGCTGAGGCCATAGGCCTTATTGAATTTTTAAAACTGATGGAAAAATCTGGCTAGCTATTTATGCGAGCGTTGCTGAATAAGTTCAACGATTAACAAAATGCACACCATTCTTGAATCTGAAAGGTTACTGTTCAGACCGCATTCGATAACGGATCTGGATGCCTACTGCGCCATGGAAATGGACATCAACGTTCGGCGCTATGTGGGCGGTCATCCGCGCTCTCGTGAAGAGGCTGAAAAGAGGTTTCCGAAGAACCAGACAGGCACCGTAACAACAGATCGTTTGCAGCTTTGGGCAACCGTCCTAAAAGTCGAAAATATTTATATTGGCCGTAGCGGTTTATATCCGCATTTCGACCCCGCCGGCGCCACAATTCCCGGTGAAGCGAAATTGGCATTTTATATAGCTTCCAACTATTGGGGCAACGGGTTTGCAACTGAAGCTGGGCGGGCATTTATTCACTTTGGCTTTAAGGAACTGGCGCTTACCCGTATTGTGGCCAGCATACAGGAAGGCAACGACGCTTCTTCACTCGTTCTTCAAAAATTGGGTTTCGCCATAACTTCCATAGAAAAAGGACAGCGGACTTTCCTTCATTTTGCTTTACAAAACCCAAATTTAATTTAACGTCCTCACCGTCCTCCCGATCGCCGAATCCATATATTCCGTATACCGCATCGTGGAAGTAGAATCGATAAAAACCATCGTGCTGTCAATTTTGGTTTTTTGATTCTTCGTAATGTAATACGCACAGCCTATTAAATATCCATATCTGTGGATTGTATCACCTTGGTCTATGGATTTTGTCACCGAATCAATCGCCTTTTCCATATAATTTATTTCATACCGGTAAAATGCAATACTGTCTTTATCATTTTTTGGCAGGGCATTTGACAATTGCGCTTGTATTCTCGTGAATTCTCTTATATACACAGAATCGTCAATTATTCTCCCCAATTTTTCAGTGACCCTGACATTCCAAAGGATATGAACAGAATCCAATACAGCCAATGAATCTATTCTTTCTAAATGATTGGTAAAGCTGCCATTCAGCTGTTCCGACAAGCTTTTCCGATGCGCACAGGAAACAATCAACAATAGTGCAAAAATTGCAACCAATAATTGTCTCATAGGCAATTTGTTTATGTACTAAGATAAACAGAATTCTAATTAAACAATTTAATAATATCTTCAATTAACGTCCGGGGTAGGGCCCCTCCCGTAGCCTGGCCCGTCCGCCAGCGAGAATCAAGACAACCGTCGCAGGCAGCCATCATCCGGCATTTACCTTCCACCACAAGGCCAGCTGCTTTGGCCTTTCTCTTTTATCAAAATGCCGGTATATAAAATCGTACTGCGGCTGGGTCAGAAACACGATCCGCCCGTCATTTCCCCCCAATATGGGATACACCCTTTCGTCGGAATGATGGAGTAGCAGCTGGTCGTTTAACAGTTCGACGAAGTTTTTTGTCGCCCGGTTCCAGGTCGCTGTATCACGGGGATCTCCCTTGAAAGCGATATATTTTTTTCCATTAACGACGATCGTGTGTTCCTTCGCATCCCTGCTAAAATATTCATCCGACCAGGCCAAAGGAATACCCAGCTTTTCGAAGGTCGATGTGACATCCGTTAAATATTCGACTATCCCGTCCATCTCAAAAAGGATCTCCCCGTCGCAAAAATAAAGCCTGCGGCACCACGGTTCGAAAGGAGGCTTTAATGAATTAATGGTTGCCAATACCTTATGCTGATCATAGGTCTCTACGATCTCCTTTTTTAGCAAATCCAACTGCCCGGGGTCTGTATATTTAAAATAGTCCAGGCTCTCCAGGGCATCGACAACCATCTGTCCGGTCAGGCCAGGCGAAATATCCGGCTCTTCCTCTTCGACAAGCGCTCTTCTCTCCTTCCTTCTTTTTTGTACTACCACAATACCCAGTAGAAAAAGGATGACAAAGAGTATTCCGGAGATCAGTGCAGTAGTTGTCATATTATCCTATTGTTTCAGTTATGATTTTATAGTTGGTGCTTCTCCCTCCTCCCGGCTCCCGCTCCAGTATCTTCTTCCGCACAAGGTCGTTGATATCCCGGCCCGCCGAATCCTGTGACGATTGAGTGATCATTGCCCATTTAGAAGAAGTCAGTCTCCCTTCAAATCCGTCTAATAGCTTGTCCAACATTTTCCGCTGCCGTTCATTCAACGATGTTCCCAAATGCCGCTCCCAAAACCGGGCTTTTTTCAAGACTATTCCCGAACCCTCCTCCGTATTGGTCAATGCATGATCGAGAACGTTCAGAAACCATTCCAGCCAATCGGTTATATCATGCCACCCCTTTTGCATTCTCCCAAGCATGTCGTAGTAACCATTTCCTTCCCGCCTTATCTGCGAAGACAGGCTGTAAAATCGCTGATCGCTGTGATCCGCCCTTGACAATTGCATCTCGGTTATCGCCCTGGCTATTCTGCCATTACCCTTTTCAAAAGGATGGACGGCGAAAAACCATAAATGCACAATCCCCGCCTTTAAAACGGGGTCGAGATGCTCCGCTCCATTGAACCAATCGAGGAGCCTCGTCATTTCCGATGCCAATAACCCCGCATCAGGCGCCTGAAAATGGACCTTTTTCTTCCCCGGCAGCCCGGAGAGGACACGCATGCTTTTACTGGTTGGAAACAGGACAGAATGCCAGGTAGAAAGTCTTTCGCCGGTCAGTGGCAGCGTATAATTTTGCGTCACATCCAACATCACATCAACAATGCTCCTGATATGCGCGTCGGTGGTAGCCATATCCGTTATCTCCATCCCGAGTCGCCGCGCAATGCAAGAGCGCACCTGGTCTGAATTTAATATCTCTCCATCGATCCCGGCACTGTTGATCAGCTCTGACGTAAGCGTATAAATGCCGGCTTCAGCGCGGAGCTTATTTCCGACCCCCTCCATCCGG
>Ga0302221_10001943_pt1 | contig 13078 bp, 10 predicted proteins | sample II_Palsa_E2_1_FD_193517 | JGI IMG/M metagenome (GOLD analysis project Ga0302221, IMG submission 193517) | Peat permafrost microbial communities from Stordalen Mire near Abisko, Sweden - II_Palsa_E2_1 | ecosystem: Environmental > Terrestrial > Soil > Palsa > Peat permafrost | place: Sweden... | reverse complement strand
GGGCCTACCCGTTAAATGACTGACGGGATATCCAGGCAGCGGGTTCTATACGGTTATCGAGGTGGCATAGTTCTTGATGCCATAATTAGATTGTGTCGATAGATTAATATCGGATGGCATCGTTAATCAACGACCCTATGCTTTTCTAATCTCCATTTAAATGGAGGTAGCATGTAAATTGACACCCGATATTTTTTCTTGAAATAAAGGCGTGTGTCATGCTGAAGTGCCTGTGGATATAACTTGATTTAAGAAATTGAATGGTACTGACGTCGATTGAGATTTGCAATTAACGAGATGAGATTATTCATCACGACAGTTATTCGGTCTTATTTTTATATTAATTTATAAATCGATGATTAATGTTAATTTGTATTTGAAATACAAATTTTGTATGCGAAATGCCATTCACAAAAAAGGAAAATATCAGGTGAGGTATCGCGTATGCTTTCGTGCGCCCCACTTCGGAGGCGCAGTGATATTCAAGTCGGCGGTTAAATTGCTCCCTCTACCCCATTCGCCGCAGCCGGGGCGCTTGAGCGCGGCGGCGCGGTTGACGCTCGCGCCATCAACACCGGCGGCGAAGTCACCCGCATAGTAGCGGTCCCGCCATCCGCCGCGCCCTTGCCCGCTGCCTCAAACCCCGCTTTATTGCCGCCGCGCTGGGCGCGCTCGATTAACTGGCGCAGCAGGTCTACCGCCATTTCGGCCGCCTGACGCGTCGGCACCGCCACGGTCGACAAGGCGGGCCGCGATTCGCGCGCCAATTCGATGTCGGTGATGCCTACCACCGAGAGGTCTTGCGGTACGCGCAAACCCAGGTCCGCCGCGGCGTGCATCGCGCCCAGGGCGGGTAAATCGTTGCTGGCAAAGATCGCCGTCAGTTGCGGGTGGGCTTCGAGCAAACTGCGTGCAGCTTGATAACCGCCGCGGATGGAGTCGTGCGCAAAACGTGCCGTCGATTGCGGATGCGGCACACCGGCGGCGCGCAGGGTGTCGCGAAAACCTTCCTGACGCGCGGCGTGGATGCCGCCGCGTTTGCTGCCGATAATCGCCCCGATGCGGGTGTGGCCCAGGTCCAGCAGGTGCTGTGCCGCGATCGCTCCGGCGGCGCGGAAATCGACTGCCACACAGGGCAGGTCGGGTGGCTGGTCGGGCCGTTCCCACATGCATAACACCACCGGCGCGCCCCGTTGTTCGGTTTTATGCAGATCGTCGAAATGCAGGTTGGCATTCATCACCAGCACCCCTTCCGATAAGGTGCCCGCGATTTGCTCCAGGTAGGCCCGTCCGACTTCCGGGTCTTCGTTGGTATTGCACACAATCATGAAATGCCCGCTGCTGCGGGCGGCACGTTCTGCCGCCAGGGCGAATTCCGGGTAAAACGGATTGGCGATGCTGGAGACCATCAAGGCCAACGTCGGGGCACGGCCCTCGGCCAAAGCCCGTGCGGTCAGATGCGGCCGATAGCCCAAGGCGCTGACGGCGTCCAGCACCCGTTGCCGTGTCGCCGCGCCGACCCGGCCGCGACTGCGCAACACGTTCGAGACGGTAGCGGGCGTGACACCGGCGTGCTGGGCAACTTCATTGAGGGTGGTCATGGTGAAACTTCAATCAGGCTGTGCATAAGGAGTGCTGTATCGGGTGCCAGCGGGTGCAAATTAGCGCGCAAAATTTAAAACAAGGACGTAAAGCGATCTGGTCGGCGGTCGGGATATACCCCTACGGGTAGGCCGCCGGCGCGCATAAAATTCACCGGAATCCATCTGGCCGCGGTGCCCAGCGTGCCGGATTTATTGGGCTTACGCCAAATATGCCGAACCTTTCTCAACATATGGGAGGCCGGTTCAAGGTTTGCCAGTCGAAAACGCTCGCTGCTAGAGTCGTTTGAAAATACAGAACGATAGCGAGACCAAGCCACCTGATCAACACCGAGCGATCCCCTCGATCGTTTTTCTTGGTAGTGTTTGATTAAGCGCTTAATCTGGATTGTAATCCGCTTCGTTCCAATTCGTTCATGGAGCCCAATCGATGGCCAGTATTTCGTTGAAAGCCGTGCAAAAAGCTTATGGCGATCAAGCGCCGGTGATACGCGAGGTCGATCTCGAGATCGGCGAACACGAATTCTGCGTGTTTCTCGGCCCCTCCGGTTGCGGCAAATCCACCTTGCTGCGCATGATCGCTGGGCTGGAGGACCTGAGCGAAGGCGAGGTGTGGATCGGCGGGCAATTGGTCAATCATGTGCCGGCTGCCCAGCGCGGCGTAGCCATGGTGTTCCAGAGTTACGCCTTGTTCCCGCATATGACGGTTTACCAAAACATGGCCTTTGGCCTGAAGCTGGCCAAAACACCCAAGGCCGAGATCGAGCGCAAGGTCAGGCAGGCCGCGCAGGTGCTGCAACTGGAAGCGTTGTTGGAGCGTTACCCCAAGGCGCTATCCGGCGGTCAGCGGCAGCGGGTGGCGATCGGCCGGGCAATTGTGCGTGAGCCTGGCGTATTCCTGTTTGACGAACCTTTGTCGAATCTGGATGCCACGCTGCGCGGCCAGACCCGGATCGAGATCGCGCGCTTGCATCAGCAATTCAAAAAAGCCAGTGTGGTCTACGTCACGCACGATCAGATCGAAGCCATGACGCTGGCCGACAAAATTGTGTTGCTGCATGCCGGGAAAGACACCGAACGTTACGGCAGCATCGCGCAGATCGGCGCCCCGCTGGATCTTTATCACCGTCCCAAAAGCCGTTTTGTGGCGGGATTTATCGGCTCGCCACGCATGAATTTTCTCCCGGCACGGGTGGTCGCGATTGCCGCCACGCACGTTAGCGTGCGGCTCGACGTGGGTAATGAACTGATCGAGGTGGCGGTGGACGGCAGCGATTTGCAACTTGAGCAAGTCGTCACGCTGGGTATCCGCCCGGAACACCTCGCCCCATGCAAGCTGATTTCGCTTGAGATCCAGGCGGCGCAAACCATCACCCGCAACGTATCGCTGATCGAAGCTCTGGGCGAGCTCAGCTATCTGCATCTTGATCAGCCGGGCGGCGTAACCCTGGTGGCCAAGGCCGCCGGCGATATCGAAGTCAAGCTTGGCGCGTCGATGGTATTCAGTCTGCCGTCGAGTTCGTGCCACCTGTTTACCGTGGACGGCTTCGCGGTTGCGCAACTGGCGCCGCGTCCGTCCACATTACCGTTTGCACAGGAGTCCGCAGCATGCGCTTAGGTGTTTGTTATTACCCCGAGCATTGGCCCGAATCGTGTTGGGAAAGCGACGCGGCCGCAATGACAGCCATGGGCATTACGCAGGTCCGGATCGCCGAGTTTGCCTGGAGCCGGATCGAACCGGCACCCGGCGAATATCAATGGGGCTGGCTGGATCGCGCGATTGAGGTGCTGGCCCAGGCCGGCTTGGAAATTGTGATGTGTACGCCCACCGCGACGCCGCCCAAATGGTTGATCGACCTGCATCCGGATATCCTTCCGGTCGATGCCGAGGGACGCACACGTCATTTCGGTTCGCGCCGGCATTATGATTTTTCTTCGCCCTCGTACTTCGAGGCGTCGCGTCAAATCTGCAGCGCGATTGCCCAGCGTTACGGCCGTCACCGCGCGGTGAAATTCTGGCAGACCGACAACGAGTACGGCTGCCATCACACCGTAGTCAGCTATTCGGCAGCCGCGGCGCGGGGCTTTCGGCTGTGGCTGCGCGAGCGTTACCGCAACATCGAAGCCTTGAATAAGGCATGGGGCACGGTGTTCTGGAGCATGGAATACCGCAGCTTCGACGAGATCGACCCGCCGGCCGGTACGGTGACCGAAGCCCATCCGTCGCACCGGCTCGATTACCGCCGCTTTGCCTCGGATCAGGTCGCACGGTATAACCGCATGCAAGTCGAGATCCTGCGCGAGCATTCGCCGGGACGCCCGCTGGCGCATAACTTTATGCAGTTGTTTACCGAGTTCGATCATTACAAGGTGGCGGCCGATCTCGATCTTGCCACCTGGGATAGTTATCCGCTGGGGGCACTCGAAGAACAATGGTTTGCGCCCGAGATCAAAGCGCGTTGGCTGCGCACCGGCCACCCCGATTTTGCTTCGTTCAACCATGACGTATATCGCGGCATGAGCCGCCTGCCGTTCTGGGTGATGGAACAACAACCCGGTCCGGTCAACTGGGCCGCCTGGAATCCCGCGCCGTTACCGGGCATGGTGCGCCTATGGAGCTGGGAAGCCTTTGCTCACGGCGCCGGTTGCGTGTCGTATTTCCGCTGGCGCCAGGCACCGTTTGCCCAGGAGCAAATGCATGCGGGCTTGCATACGCCGGACTATCGTATCGATGTCGGCGGCCTCGAAGCGCAGCAGGTCGCACAGGAAATTCAGACGGTGCTGAGCGCGGGCGGCGAGGCGGCGGTGCAGACCAAGGTTGCGCTGGTGTACGACTATGAAGCGAAATGGCTGTTTGAAATTCACCCGCAAGGCGCCGATTTCCATTATCCGCGTTTCGCCTTCGAGTATTACTCGGCTTTGCGCAGTCTGGGTCTCGATGTCGACGTGGTGCCGGTCGATGCACCGCTGACCGGGTATCGCCTGATCGTGGTGCCACCGCTCCCCATCGTACCCGCCGATTTTTGCCGGCGGCTCGCGGCGAGCGGCGCGCAAGTCGTGCTGGGGCCGCGCACCGGTTCAAAAACGGCCGATCTACATATCCCCGCGCAATTGCCGCCGGGCGAACTGGCGAGCGTATTGCCGATCCGGGTCTGGCGCGTCGAGTCGATGCGGCCGAACGTGACCGAGCCGGTGCATGGCGCCGGTGCCTTGGATGCGCTTGGCGGTACGGCGCGTCATTGGCGCGACTTGCTGGAAGCCGGCGCTACGGTCGACACGCTGGCGAGTTTTGGCGACGGTCACCCGGCGGTGGTGCGGCACGGCAATTTCCATTATTGCGCCAGCATGTTCGACGAGTCTTTTACCCAGCGCTTGTTCCAGCAAGTGGCGCATCAAGCCGGACTTGAGACTCAGGTGCTGGACGACACTATCAGAGTGAGCCGTCGCGGCAAGCTGACCTATGTCTTTAATTATGGTGCAAGCGAGTATCGAATCGAGCGGATCGGGGCGCAGTCGTTTGTGGTGGGCGGCCCGGTGGTCGAGCAGCAAGGCGTGGCGATTTATCGTACGTAATAAAAATAATTCAATTATCAGGAGACCAACATGAAATCTACCTTAGGCACCTTATCTGTCACATTACGTCGTGGACTGATTGCCGTCGCGCTGGCGGCTGCCGGCCTGGCCTTGGCCGGCAATCAAGCATTGGCCGGAACGCTGGCGGTGAATGTGGCATTCAAGGGCGCCAGTCAGCGCGCGGTATGGCAGTCCGTCATCGACCAATTCAAGGCCGCGCATCCGGGCATCGACGTCAAAATTTCGTTTATCGACGAAGAGGCGTACAAGGTGCAACTGGCGGGTTGGCTGACCACGGCCGCCCCCGATATCGTGAATTGGCATGATGGCGAACGGATGGCGTATTACGCCAAACGCGGCTTGTTCGAAGACCTGACGGCGGACTGGAACAAGAATGGCTGGAACGAGATGTATGCCTCGACCAAAAGCGCTTCATCGTATAACGGCCATCAATACGCCGCGCCGACGGTGTATTACTCATGGGGCATGTTCTATCGCAAGGATCTGTTCCAGAAAGCCGGCATAAGCGCCGAACCCAAGACCTGGGATGAATTTCTCGACGCCTGCAATAAACTCAAGGCCGCCGGCATCACGCCGATTGCGGTGGCCGGACGCGATGCCTGGACTCTGGCCGGTTGGTTCGATTACCTCGACTTGCGCCTTAACGGTAATGTGTTTCACCAGCAACTGATGGCCGGCACCGTGCCCTACACCGACCCGCGCGTGAAGAAAGTGTATACCGCGTGGAAGCAACTGGTGGACAACAAAGATTTTATCGACAACTCGCTGTCTTACGACCTGGATTCGGCTCAACCTTTCCTGTTCCAGGGCAAAGCGGCGATGATGCTGATGGGGACTTTCATTTCCTCTGGTTTCCCCGCCGATATCAAGCCGCAGATGGGTTATTTCCAATTCCCCATTATCGATGCCAAAGTACCGACCGCGGAAGACGGTCCGGTCGAGTCTCTGCATATTCCTACTCGCGCTTCCAATAAAGCCGATGCGCATACTTTCCTGGCTTTTGTCGAAACTCCGGCGATCAGCGCCCAGTTGGCGCAAGGTCTGGGTTCCTTACCCGCCAACAGCCATGCCGCGGAGCCGGAAGATCCGATATCGAAGATCGGTTTTCAGATCTTGTCGAATACCAAAGGCGGTATCGCCCAGTTCTACGATCGCGATATGAACAAGGAAATGGCCGACGAAGGAATGAAAGGCATGCAGCAATTTATGGCCGACACGAGCAAGATCGACGAGGTGCTGGCGCAACTCGAGACCGCCCGTCAGCGGATCTACAAGAAGTAAGTGCTGCAGCCACGTAAGCGGCTCAAGCACACGGGGGGCGGCAGAGCAGCGCGGTGCCGCACCCCGGCCAGCCATCGTCAGGAGAGCGTAAGTCATGCAATCTGTCAGCCGTCAACCTGGTGCGAACCAGGCTGCTGTGGTCGCCGCGACGGCAGCCCGCCCCGTGCAGCGCCGCCGCCCCGCGTCGCCGCATGCGCGCCGGCAACGCGTGGCGGCCTTCCTGTTTCTGGCGCCCGCCTGTCTGATGGTTGGCGTGTACGTGATCTACCCCATCATCTCCAGCATCTTGCTGAGTTTTTATAGCTGGGATGGGATGAGCGACAAGGTGTTTGTCGGTTTGGGCAATTACATCGAACTATTTCACGCGGCCAGTTTTTATACCGCGCTGAAAAACAACGTGATCTGGCTGGTGTTGTTTCTGCTGGCGCCGCCGATGGGTTTGGCGGTTGCCTTGTATCTGAATCAGGCGGTCGGCGGCATACGGCTGGTCAAGTCCTTGTTTTTTGCCCCTTTTGTGCTGCCCGGTGTGGTGGTGGGTTTGATCTTCAGTTGGTTCTACGACCCGACCTTTGGTTTGCTCAAAGTGATATTGGGCCACGGCGTGCCGGTGTTGGGCGATGCGCGTTATGCCACCTTCGGCATTATCTTCGCCGCATTGTGGCCGCAAACCGCCTACTGCATGATTCTTTATCTGACCGGCTTGACCTCGCTCAACAGCGAACAAATCGAAGCGGCGCGGATGGAAGGGGCGAAGGGCTGGACCATGCTGTGGTACGTGATTTTGCCGCAACTGCGTCCGACCACCTTTATGGCCATCGTGGTGACCGTGATCGGCGCCTTGCGCAGCTTCGACCTGATTTCGGTGATGACCGGCGGCGGTCCTTATGAGAGTTCGACGGTGCTGGCGTATTACATGTATGACCAGGCGATCAAGTATTACCACCTGGGCTATTCAGCCGCGATTGCGGTGGTCCTGTTCGCCATCATGATGGTGTATATCGTCTACCAATTGCGCCGTATGCTGCGCACCGAAGCATAAGGAAAGTCGTTATGTACCCGATGCCGATCAAGCACTGGAACCCCATCAACCGGGTGCTGTATAAACTGTCCTTGCCCTGCGCCTTATTGATCTGGCTATTGCCGCTGATCGCGGTGCTGGTGACCTCGATCCGCTCCAGCGAGGAATTGCTCAAAGGCAATTATTGGGGCTGGCCCGAACACTTTGCCCTGTTCGCCAATTACCGCGATGCCTTGATTACGTCGCCGATGCTGCATTACTTCTGGAATAGCTGTTTGATTACCATTCCAGCCGTGATCGGCTCGATTGCCCTGGCCGCGATGGCCGGCTTTGCCTTGGCGGTCTATCCCTTTCGCGGCAATACGGCGCTGTTCGCTACCTTTGTCGCGGGCAACTTTGTGCCGGTGCAGATTTTGATGATTCCGGTGCGCGACCTGTCCTTGCAACTGGGTTTGTTCAATACGGTGGGCGCGCTGATCCTGTTTCATATCTCGTTTCAGACCGGCTTTTGCGCTTTGTTTTTGCGTAATTTTATCAAGGCGCTGCCGTTTGAATTGGTTGAAGCGGCGCGCATCGAAGGCGCGAGCGAATGGGGCGTGTTCACTCGCATTATCCTGCCGCTGATCCGCCCGGCCTTGGCCGCCTTGGCGATTTTGGTATTCACCTTTGTCTGGAACGATTATTTCTGGGCCTTGTGCCTGACTCAAGGCGATGATGCCGCACCGCTGACGGTGGGCGTCGCGGCTTTGCGCGGGCAATGGACCACCGCGTGGAATCTGGTCTCGGCCGGCTCGATCCTGGCGGCCCTGCCATCGGTGGCGATGTTCTTTGCGATGCAGAAACACTTTGTCGCGGGGCTGACGTTTGGCGCGACCAAGGGTTAGGCTGGACCTGACCCTTGATCGCCCGCCTGTGTGGGTCAGCCGCCGGGCGATCCACTCCGGCGACCAGTTCTATTCGGCGAACGGCGTGTCGCTTGCCCCATGTTTGCGCAGCGGCACGTCCTTGAGCCACCACGCCATCACAAAAGCCAGCATGATCACCACCGCAGCCGCCAGGTAGACGGTGTGCAGAGAACCGGCAAAGGCGTTCAAATATGTCTCATACACGGCTTGCGGCAATTGACGAATCCGCACCGGGTCCAGGGTCGGCGGTAATTGCACATCTTCGGTCAGCAGCTTGGTCAGCCGTGCATGCAGACCGTTGGAGAAGATCGCGCCGAAGGTGGCAACACCGACCGAGCCGCCGATCGAGCGGAACATTGCCACCCCCGAGGTGACCACCCCCAAGTGGCGGAATTCGGCGGCATTTTGGGCGGCCAATACCAAGACCTGCATCACCATGCCCAGACCAAAACCCAACAATGCCATGTAGCCGTACATCACGTGCACATCGGTGGCAATTTCCAGGCGCGACAACAGCAGCATGCCGGCGCTGGCGCACGCCATACCGACGATGGGGAACACCCGGTATTTGCCGATCTTGCTGATAATTCGTCCGCTGGCGATGGAGGTCAGCATCATGCCCACCATCATCGGCAGCATCTGCAAACCGGCGGTCGAAGGCGACGAGCCTTTTACCACCTGCAGATAAAGCGGAATGAACGTCACCGCGCCGAACAAACCGAAGCCGACGATAAAACTGATCGCGCTGCTCAGCACAAAAGTACGCTCGCTGAATAAAATCAAGGGAATCAGCGGTTCGGGCGCATGCTGTTCTTCGTAAATAAAACCGACCGTGCAGATCACGCCGAGACACAAGGTGAGCCATAACTGCGGCGAACTCCAGGGCAGGATGGTGCCGCCCTGGCTGGTGAACAAGGTGATGCAAATCAGCGCGCCGGCGAGGAACGCCGCGCCCGCATAGTCGATTTGATGTTTGACATGGGCCACGTGAGGTTTGAACGCCGCACCGATGGCGATCAAGGAGGCGATGCCCAGGGGCAGGTTGATATAAAAAATCCAGCGCCAGGAAAGATGCTCGACAATCGCGCCGCCGAGCAAGGGGCCGATAATCGTGGCCAGACCGAATACGCCGCCGAACATGCCTTGGTAGCGGCCGCGTTCCTGCGGCGGGATCATGTCGCCGATGGCCGCCATGGTGGTCACCAGCAAGCCGCCCCCGCCCAAGCCTTGCAAGGCGCGCAACAAGACCAGCTCGGTCATGTTTTGCGCCAGCCCGCACAAGGCGGAGCCGAGCAGGAACACCACGATGGCAATTTGCAGCACTATGCGGCGGCCGAACAAGTCGCCGAACTTACCGTAGAGCGGAACCACGATGGTCGAGCTCAACAGATAGGCGGTCACTACCCAGGACAGGTTTTCCAGGCCGCCCAGCTCGCCGACGATGGTCGGCAACGCGGTCGACATGATGGTCTGATCCAGCGCCGCGAGCAGCATCACCATCAATAAAGCGGGGAACACCACCCGCAATGCGACTTTGTCTGTTTGAATGGCCGTGTCCACGATGATTTTTGTCCGAAAGGAAAATAGCGATGTGGGTTAAGTTGAAAAGTAGAGTTGGAATTAATTAACACATAAGTTAATATTGTAGCTTAAATTTTCCGCGCAAGGATACGCCGTCATGCCGCAAGCAAAAACCCCTGGAAAACAGGCACAAGCCACGGCAACCCCGGCCCAAAAAAGGCCCGGGAAGAAGAAAATTAGCCGGCAGCGAGCAAAAACGCTTGTCGAGTCTGTGGTTCTGGCTGGGGCTGATACGGTGGGTGAGCCCACCGCTGAGCTCGATTTTGCGCCCGCATCCCGGGCGTCCGCGCCGCCGCGGCGGCCCGGACGCCCGGTGCGGGCCGCGGGCAGTGCCGCGCAGCGCGAAACCTTGCTCGGTATTGCCTTGGAGTTGTTCGCCCAGCGGGGGGTAGTGAATACGACCTTGACCGAAATTGCACGGGCGGCGGGGGTCACCGCGGCGATGGTGCATTACTACTTCAAATCGCGCGATCACTTGCTCGATGTGCTGATCGCCGAGCGGCTTGAGCCGATTCGCTCACGCATGATCGCCGCGCTGAACGGTACCGACGATCCCGTCGAACTCCTGGTGGGATTGGCCCGGCAGATGGTCGAAATCGGCGCCGAACATAGTTGGTATGCGCCGTTGTGGATGCGCGAGGTGCTGAGCGAAGGCGGCGGCTTGCGCGAACGCCTGCAGCAGCACCACGGACGCAACCAGCAAGAAGAGTTTATCGAGCGGCTGCGGCAAGCTCAAAGCCAAGGGCGGCTGAACGCCGGACTGGAGCCGGAGCTGATCGTGCTTTCGTTGTTTGGCTTGACGCTATTGCCTCTGGCCAAGCTCTGCGCGCCCCAGTCCACCCATGCGCCGCAAATTACACCGGACATGATTGCCCGGCATGCGGTGGCGTTGTTGGTGGGCGGCCTGGTGGGCGGCCGACCTTAGTTGCTGCTGACGGCGCTCTGACCTGCCGCGGCGGAGGCAGGGGCCACGGCCTCCACAGCCGCAGCGCTTGATGCTGCAGCGGCAGCCGTTGGCGCTGCGATAACCGGCGCAGGATTGGCCGACGTGGGTGGAGTGGCAGAAGTTGCGATCGCCGGTGCGGAGTTGGCCGACGTGGGTGACGTGGCCGGAGCGGAAGCCGGCGACGGTGCGGACGCCGGAGCCGGAGCTGGAGCTGGAGCCGGAGCCGCAGCGGGCGACGCGGCTGAGGCCGGTGTGGCATCAGGCGCCGTAGGCAACACCGGCGGAGCCGGCACCGAAGTTGCTGAAGACGACGGAGCAGATGCCGCCGACGCCGCCGATGCTGCCGCGGGCGCGCTGGCCGGCATCGCAGCGGCGGCACTGGCGCCCGAAGCCGCCGCTGCTGCCGCTGCCGGTCCATCTTTAATGGTGCCGGTGGTTTTCGAAATCGGGACCATTTCAAGCAAACGGCTATCCGGTGCCGGAATCGGTTCTTTTTCCGGCCGGATATTGAGGTAATGCTGGACCAGGCCGAAATACCGGTCGTAGAACGGACCCGAAGGGATGGTTTCGCTCGAAGTCTTGACCAGCGCGTCGTCGCTGGAGCCGATCGGCAAGGAAATCGCGCCCAGCACGCTCAGGCCCACGCTTGCCGAGGTGGTGCTCTTTTTCAGCGTATAACGATCTTGCAAAGCGTTGACGTAAACCATGCTGGTGCGGGCGGCGGGGAAATCCGAGGTGCACACCACATGAAACTCGATCACCACGTGGGATTCTTTATCGGGTTGAAAATTCTTGCTGCCGTCGACCGCATCGGCATTGCTGGAAGTCGTGGTGTACCCCTGGCTCAGCAGCGCACGCCGCGCGGCATTGCAGGTTTCTGCGGCGGTCCCGCTGAAACTGTGCGCATACGGACTGGCGCTGGAATCGAATTTTTCCAGTTGGTAGGTGGCGGGTTTGGGGCTGGAGCAGGCAGACAGTGCGCCGGCCAGCAACAACATATAGGCCGCCGAAGTCAGGCCGAATTTATTAAACATGGGCAAGAGAGTACTGAAGGTGCTGAATCGACTGGACTATTCGGACCCTGCACTGAACTGGCGGGGTGTCGACGGCCAGACAGGGATGCAACGCCGCTAAGCGGCTGCGCGCGGACTGCCCGGGCTGGCGCCGCTCAGAACGGGACTGCCCGAGTATGACCTCACCGCGCAATTATAGTTGCGTTCGGCCGTTGTGACTGCCGCCTTGTGGGGCTTCATGCTTCATTTATCGGGGCCGGATTGTTTGTCCCGCCAATAATATGCGCGGCAACGCCGCCTTAGCGCAGGCGTTTGAACAGCGTGGGGTAATCGCCCACGATGCCGTCCTGGTCGACCTTCAGGGTGGCGGTGAAATCGCGGAAGATGCCTTCGTAGGTGTATTCGCGGCCGGCCACCACACAGGTATAAGCCTGTTCCACCGCGCGCACCTGCAGGTCGGGCACCGAAATATAAGCGACCCGGATGAATTGCCGCTCCGACTGGGGCAGTTTTAGCCGCTGTATCGGCAGAGTATTGGTAAATGGCGTCGCCGAGATGTCGATATCGATGCAGCCGTCGAGTTCCGGCAAGGCTTGCTCATGGCCGTCGCACCAGTGGCCTGCGCCGTCGCTGCGCAAGGTCAAACTGCCGCCGCCGGTTAAATTGAGGGTGGCGCTGCGGACCGCCCAATGCGCGTCGCATTCGATCCGGTATTGCAAACCGTAGAGGGCGCCAAAACGCTGGCCGACCACCACGCTCTCGACCCATACCCCGTCGTGACGCCGCTCCATCACCAAATGTTCGAGACCGTGACCGTCCTCGGCCAGCCAACGCACCACTCGCATAAGATTCTCCTTGCCCGGTCCGGACCGGGCCAGCGGCAAGTCAGGCGGGGTTCGCCCGAGAGCCGGATCAGGTACGCCATGACACGGAAATTATATCGCGCTTGCCTAATGATTTGCTGGGGGTTTGCCAAGGAGGGGCGGCACGCGGCCGGCGCGCAAAAGCGTCGATGCGGGCGGGGTGCGGTGCGCGGAACCAGGGTAATAACTGCGTCAGGTGGGAGATGTAGCGACATCGAATGATGTCGCTGCCGCGGGCATCGGCACGCGAGGTGCCGATGCCCGTCTGAGTTGATC
>Ga0302221_10001942_pt1 | contig 13094 bp, 11 predicted proteins | sample II_Palsa_E2_1_FD_193517 | JGI IMG/M metagenome (GOLD analysis project Ga0302221, IMG submission 193517) | Peat permafrost microbial communities from Stordalen Mire near Abisko, Sweden - II_Palsa_E2_1 | ecosystem: Environmental > Terrestrial > Soil > Palsa > Peat permafrost | place: Sweden... | reverse complement strand
TTAAATTATTAGGCGCAAAATAGAATTAATCGCATAGCACAATCACAATAATTTAAAAATTTAAAAGTATTACTTTAATTACAAAACTAAAGCTTAAAAGAATTAATTATTTAATAATTAATCCTGTCGCGTTGGAATGCAAGTAGTAAAGATAAATTAAAAGCGATGCGGGGGTAGAACCCGCTTGTTAAAGTGGCCGGGCCTGGACCAAGCGCCCTCGCTTAAGTGACTAGGGACGTGGTTTGATTGGCCAAGTCTGTGTAGTTGGTGCCTTAGGCTGTAAGGTTTTGTTGCCCGAATAATACTACCCTTGCCGGAATGGGATGTCAGAGCACGTATTTGTAACAGAGCACCGGCGTGCATTGATCACAATTGCAGCCTCCTCTCTCAACTAGACTATCGCAAATGACATGGAACATAAATCGAGATATAAGAGAGCAGAAACACTAGGAAACTCAAGACGTAGACATGAGTAAAGAAATACCTAGATCGTTAAAGCCAATGTGGCTATCGTCGAGCTTTTGCCCGTCGCATACCAGCCATTTGATAAATGATAATTTGAACAAGATTGGAACCCCTGAGAGACTGGGGCTAATGCTTTAACCACGGCACGACAAGTGTGCATTCTTCTCCCCCAGCATCACCCCTCACTTTTAGCTCTTCAAGGCCATATGCTTCCTCGCCGAGGTCACCGACCGTCACGTTCTCATCCGCCAAACCAGAGAATACGAAATGTGCCTCTTCCTCGGCTACCATTTCCACCTGTCCCCTCTCAGCAGTCAATTTGGCTCCTTTTGTAACTGCCGTTGATTTTGCTCGCCCTTTCCGGTAAAAGCATTCCCGAATCCTAAAGCCGTATATGAACGGGGTACTGGGCACGAATGCCAAGCCATACTTCTTTGAAGCCTTGCGTTGAAAATCTCCACCTCCTTGGATAGGTATTTGTGCAGGCTGCCCGCCCAGTTCCAAATTCCCTGAGGCTTCCGAAGTTGCTTGTGCTGACATTGTGATCTTGGATTTATCACTTTTTGGTTTCGCGATCAGAATGGCATCCACCACGTAGACGTTGTCGTCAAAGATGAAGCCTTTGATCGAGTCTTGTAACTTCTTTTGTGACATACTGGCCTTAATGTAGTCGTCCGTTACGACAATCGATCGAGCCTCAAATTCCTCGATCTCAGACAACAAGCTCTGCGAATCGCCGTGTTGGATGCTGAAACCAAGCTTGGTCCCGATTAATTCCACAGCCTTAAGAAAGAAGCTCGCATGTGATGATGATGACTCCGAATTATTGTGCTCCATGGCACTGCCAACAACTTTATTTGGGAAGATGCCATACTTTGCCAAGTCGAGTGGATCAAGGGAAGCGATAGTGTAACTAGGGTCTTTGTGGTTTGAAATAAGTTGACCAAGTCGAATGGGATCTTTGTTGCCTTGTAGTGGTGTTGGGTCACCTCCAGGTGCTGGCTCGCCTTGTGGTGATGTTAGGTCATCCCCAGGTGTTGGGTTGCCTTGTGCTGGTGTTGGGTCACCTCCAGGTGCCGGCTTGCCTTCTTGTGGTGCTGGGTAACTCAAGAAGTCCGGCGGAAGGAAATATGTTAGTACCATATCCAATCTAAGTGTGTGAAATTGCTATGTGAGGCAAGAAGTGACGACTGGTGGTGTTGGCATTGATAAGAAGGATTGCGATGCGAACGTGGGTGGGCTTAGAAATCGGTGTGCAGGCCTGGTGGAACGCGAAGCTCGCTAGTGTACGGAAGGCCATAAGGATCACACGTCCCAGCGCAAAACGCAAAACGCAAAACACAAAAACAGCCCCACATAGCCCCACATCCCATTAATTTTTTTTTTTTAGTAATTAACTGCCTATAATTACAGGGGCCTTCCTCACTAATAACTCGGGCCCTATATTTCTCGATTCTCGACTCTCGACTCTCAACTCTCTTGACTCTCAACTCTCACGACTCTTTAACTCTCATGACTCCCGACTCTCACAACTCTTGACTCTTAATTCTCGACTTATTAAATTTTTAAAATTCTTTTTTTAAAAAAATAATAATAATAAAAGACTTTAATTAAGAGAAATTTATATAAAAATTAAAGTAGAGATATTTAAAGTATTTAAGAAATATATTAAAGTTAAAGGGGGGGGGATTAACGCGCAATGTATTTTATGTTTTGCGTTTGGCGTTTTACGTTTTGCGTTTTGCGCTGGGACATGTGATCCTTATGGCCTTCCGTACTAGTGAGTGTCACACAAATTATGAGATTTCCAGGCAGCAAGATTTTCGGCGCTTGGTTTATTTCCGAACGGACGAATAAGGAGCATGTACAGGCATTTCCCTAAAACAAGCCGCAGAGGCTTTTCACCGACACCAAAATATATTATCAACTACATTCGCTTATGGTAGAAATTCACAGCGAGTCCAAGACATCTGAGATTCTCCCACTGATTCTCTCATACATCCGCTCTCCATGATAGTCAAACAAGCTAGAAGGGGCAACAGATTGGTACTTGTCCTGCTCCCTTGCCATGTTCATGAAGACTTTTCTCATCTCATCGCAATGCCTGAGTCTCTCCCATTCTTGTACTTTCGCAAGCTTTGCATCATTCTGCGCTGCATACTCGAGGACCAAAGCAGCAAGTCCTGCGGCGATAGCAGTCGCAACAGAAGACCCGCTAGCAACCCGTTGTAAGTCATTTCGATCTGTGAAGAGTTGAGAAGGCCAGGCTGCAGCAACACCTTCACCAAGTACTGCCAAAGAGCAATCAGGTGTCGCAGGAGGATTGCGAGGCGAAGGATTACCATCGCCGTCCGTGGAATGAATGCAAATGACCTGCCTGAGATTTGCAGGGAAGGCAACTGGAAATCTAGGGTTGACACCAGAGTTTGATGCAGCGGCGAATAAAATAATGCCGTGATGGAAAGCGTCTCTGATAGCTTTCTTGATCACACGGTTTTCGACTTGATAGCCAAAAGACATTGAGATGATATCAACGTTCTCTTCTATTGCCCATCGTATAGCCTGATAGCATTGTGAGTATCGTGGTGCTGGGCATTTGTGCATTTATACCTACTTGAGCTATTGTATTTGCATTGGATTCAAATTCTTCAACCGTCCCCTGGTCATACACTCGAGCAATGAATAAAGTGCATTGTGGGCAAGTTTTCAGGATCGAGTGGGCTGCATGTGTTCCATGGCCGCAATTGTCTTGATCTCCAGGCAGACCATGGACGAAGGACATGGAAACAATGCGGCTTTCCTGAACAGCGCTACTAAAGGCTGAATGGCACTTGTCGATGCCACTGTCGATAATTGCAATACGACTTCTCCTGAAGTTTTTCTTACGCCGGTCTTGAATGACTCGCTGAGCGCCAAGTTCAAGATCTCTAAACCATTGTTGCCCGGACACACTAGTTGAATTAGCTAGGACTCCATACTCATGAAAGCCCACTCACCTTTCCTCTTGACCAAACCTCCAGAGCTGATCAGACGACCAATGCAGAGTTTGGGAATCCTGGTCGAGGTCCGAAATTGTTCTGCGGGCTGCCTCAATTATTTTTCCCACATCAGAATTCTTATGGCCACGGGAATGTTTGCACATATTAGCATAAGTGGCATTAATATAGATCACACGTTCATTCGGCAGACCGAGCAAGTTGTCCAGTAGGTCTCCAACTACCGAGTCAAATACTCCAGACTTGAGAGTGTGTATCAGCGTGAATATTTCGAACCCACTGCTAATCCTGGGGAAGGCTTCGACCATCCTCGTAAGCTCGTTCCTAGATGGGTATATCGCAGCATCACGCCCTTTAGAAAGGGAGGTCCCACCGAAAACGCCGACCAAACGTAACATAAAAGGTATGCCACGATGTTGTACGCCAAAGAAGAACACAGCCCTTGTGTTGGCGAGAATTGCTGTGTGTGATTCTTCGCGATATGTTGCGAGCAGGATAAGAGCCTGAAACCTCTTAGATTGAGATGATAAGTAAATAGGGCATCAAACCTCCTTGACAATCAAGCCTCCAAGTCCATGGGCAAAAAAAATGACAGGCCGCTTGAAAGAAGAACGAACCGACCTCACAATATCAAGTTCGCGGATGAGATCCTGAGCAACTGTGGTATGGGACGCCCCTGACGGATATCCATAAGTATACACTGCCGCCGGTTGGCGGTGAGTGTTTGCGAATTCTGTTAACCAGGAATCGTTAGGCCCATCTGTCCACGAGTAGATTCTATGTCCACCAAGGCCGTGAACAGCTACTACGCTAGCGTAACTGATCAGTAACAGCACTACCCCAGGCTTGCACATTGTGTAACTCACTCCCATTTCGAAAGATGGATTTCTTCCAAAAGCGACAGACCCAAGTGGTTGCGTCTTTCATCAGAGTCCATCTGACTCCACACTGCTAGCGGCTATTGTAGCCGTCTTCTAGCCCACGACAATCTCTCAGTCTTAAACTTGTGGAAGTATTGGCTTTTCGATAAACTGGGTGCTGCATCAAACAGGTCTAGCAATTTATAGCTACCTGTCCTCTAGATTGAAGTGCGAAACCAGGGGGTGCTTTTGGAAAAGAGAGTAGATAGGTATCTTTCGGGACCTGTTCTAAAGTGGGTTCACGAAACTAGGACCAAGTTCTGCGCTAAAGCTGACAAGAGACTCTCATAAGCCTTATTGTCACGAAATGGTGTGGACTTGCAGCAGTGGTTGGGAAGCTTGATTGAGCAGAAGGCTGTTGAAAAATTTGAGTTGGGCAGGTGCGCGCTAAGTCACATGTAAAATCACCACGTGACTGGTGTCATATACCACTTATAGCCTTACTCTTTATAAGTAAATAAAACTAAAACAAAAAATTTATTATAAATGTCGCGAACCTAGTCTACTAGCCCCCTAGTGGTCACCCTTACCTGTAGCGTGCATTGGTGTAGTGGATGATTAGAAGAGGAAGAGGTAGTTCTATTGAGGATCTAAAGCTAAGGAGAGAAGAAGAGAAGAGTAGACAATGCCATATAGTAGAGGTTATAACTATGGACCTAATACAAGTCGGGTTTGAGGCTATTCTAAGTATAGTTGGCCCGTGAAGGCCCGTATAGTCCGTAATTATATAACCTTAAGAGTATACTATAATAATGAGTGAATACTGACCTGAATCCTAGTATTAGTTCAGTACTATAAGTGTTAGTATTAGGTAGGCAGGGATTGGTGCAGTCTTAAGGAAATTTCCTCCATCGAAAAAATGTAACAAACAAAATTCTACACTGTCTACTCACGAGGAATTACGCCCTTGATTAATAGAATCATTGTCCCCTAAAGAAATCATCTGAAATGCTTGACTCATCCTCCGACTCATCCTGCCCTACTACGCTACTCTCTGAACCATCATGCCCCTCGAAATCGTATTCTTCCGGCTCATCCAGTCCCGCTTCATTACTCTCAGAACCACTCGAACTCTCTGTAAGAGAATTAACCTCGTGATAATCTTCTCGATCTGAATCTTCTATATCTTGAAATGATCTTATTGTTTTTTGTCTTTCTGCTCCAAGTTTGGATAAGCCTATCTCTATTGTTCTAGTCATACTGACCAAAACCTCAATGAGAGGAAGGGATGCTGTGACAAAACAAGAGTTTCTTCCTTTCTTATCAGTTACTCTTCTGGACGAACAGAGAAATGTAGGAATTGAGCATACCAGTGATACACTTCAGCTTGATCTTTGGGCGGCTTTGAACCCTGGACAATGCGCATATCCCCCACAAGTCCGCGTCCTGTACTAGGGATGGACGTAAGATGATCCAGTGTAAACCCTTCACTTCAGTTAATATTGTGACGAACAATACGCACAGTAGGATGGGATTGGCGCTAGTTTATGGGCGGGACGTTAATAGGGATCTAGGTAGGAGAACCTTTTCCATAGGTTCTAGGCGCTTAGGAGAACAATGCATCACACCGCGGCTTTTTCTAGCTCTTTCAACAAATAATACCATTTTCTAATGTTTTCACCCTGGTTGTGTAGTACGGACACCGAGCACCGAGAGCCCTCTCCTTTGGCACTTTTTTATTTAATGCGGGTGCAGCCAGCCCCCAACATCATATTCTTTCTCGATTCAAGACAGACAAAATATATATCAACCCTACTCTAATATATTTCATATAACCAACCATCATATTCCTCACCCAGAATCCGGCGGCTCTGCTAGGAACTGGAATATCAATACCTGTCCCGACGAAGAGCCGAGCGCGACTGCTAATCCCTTTACGGCTGAGTGCACTGGCTGGTACTCCGGTATCAACCGCAACAACTTTTTCGAGTTCCACGTGATCCATACACTATCCGGGCTGACGCCGTAGCCCTTGTAAAGAGGTTCCAAGGGCTGTTGAGGTGATACGGGAGTTGATGACGTATTTGAAGGTAGTAATGGGTCAATGAATATAGCACCGATGTCTGTGTGAAGATAAGAGCCGGTGGAATCGAATGATAGAGTATGGAGCCTTCTGCGGACATTGAATCTTCGTACGCTCTGCTCCTTCACTACATTCCAGATCATAACAGTCTTATCATATGATGCCGATGCGAGGCGCATACCATCAGGCGAGAAGGCAATGGCTGACTAGGGAGAGTCGCAAAAGTCCTGGAGCGTCTGAATGCATTGCCCGATCGCTACGCCCCAAATCTGTACGGAATTTTTTAATGCCGATGCTATGAGACTGCCGTCATGCGAGAAGGCAACAGAATAGACAGGGCTGGTTAAGTCTCCGAGTATTCTAAAGAATTTTCCCGTTGCCGTATGCCAGAGCTTGACAGCCTGAAGATGTGATAATGCCGATGCTAGGAGTGTACTATCGGGTGAGAAGGCGATTGAGTTAACATTACCGCTATAACTATCGAGTGTCCAACGACATTCCCAATTCGCTGTATCCCAGAGCCTGACGGTCTGATTCTATAATGCCGATACTACAAGTATACCGTTAGACGAGAAGGCGATTAAGTTAATAGAATTAAAGTGGCTATCGAGCGTCCGAAGATATTTCCTAGTAGCCGTATCCCAGAGCTTAATATTATAATCTCTTATAAGTATATTATTAGGTAAAAAGATAATTAAGTTAATAGAGTCGTTATACTATTTATATATCTAATAGCATTGCCTAATAGCTGTATTCCAGAGTTCAATATGTCCATTACATGATGCCGATATAAGGAATTTATTGTTGGGTAAGAAAGCGATAGAGTTAACTGAACTATTATGCCTCTGGGGCGTTTGAAGGCAATATCCGGTCGCTGTGTTCCAGAGCTTAACGGTCTGATTATGTAATGCTGATGCTATAAGTGTGCTATTATATAAAAAGGCGATTAAAGCAATATTATGATTATGACCCTTAAGCGTCTGGCAGCATTGCCCGGTCGCTGTGTTCTAGAGTTTAATCCACTGATGTTTTGATACCGATGCTACGAGTGTGTTGTTACGAGCCTGCCGACAAAAGTCCGTGTTATTAGCGAGTACCTTTCCCCACCAACCTTTATAAATTATGCCACCCGCCATCCCGCCCCTTGTTTTTGACCACGAAGAAGGCCAAGAAATACCTACTAAGTATAAGGAAGCGATACGCCAGTTGTATGGCTTTGCTAAGGTACCCGTGGAACGTCTCATGACGTAATATAAACTGGGGAGGACTATAATTAAAAAGGTCTTGCGATACGACGCGCTTGAGCGCTCGCGAATTACTCGAACGGGGAGACCCTCTTTTCTCAGCGATAAATAAGTCGACGAAATAATCGAATACGCCTCCGAAAAATGGGAGCAGCGAATCCTTAACTTTATCCTTCTTCACGACGAATTAAACCTTGAATGTACTGTCAAGACGCTTGAACGCAGGCTTAAACAGAGGGATTATTTTTGGTGTGTGGCTTGCTAGAAACCTTACCTCACGGCGGCTCAGGTTATTGCGCGTCTTCTTTGGGTAATTACATATATTTTTTGGACGAAGGAATGGCTAAAGGTCCTCTGGTCTGACGAGGTTACGTTCCTAGTAGGGGGTAAGACAGTCAAGCAAAGAGTGACGAGAAACAAGGACGAAAGAACGCACCCCACTTGTATCCAGCACCAGTTTTATCGCGGCCATACTACTCCAGTTAACGCTTAGGGTATAATTAGTTATGGCTACAAGAGTCCTTTGATCTTTATTCATGGTTCTGGCAAGAAGGAAGTCTTTAAACAACGAGACTACCTTACCTAGTTCCTTGAGCCGCACCTCCAGCTAATTCTTGAGGCCTTTGCGGCCGTTACTCACCTACTTAAGCCCTCTGTCGAGCCCTTATTTATAGAAGACGGCAATTCAGCTCACGGCCACAAGTCAAGTTCTAACTGCTGTGCTCGCTGGCGCACGCAACATAATATTATTTTAATGCCTTACCCGTCAACGAGCCCTGATATAAACCCAATTAAAAAGTGTTGGAGGAGGATCAAGCAGGCATTACACAGACCGCGCCACCAACCCACTACGGAGGCTGAAATAGAAGCAATAGTCTTGGAGGAATAGGAGCGCATACCTCAGGATTGGATAAATCAGCTAGTTTTAAAGCAGGAATATTGGGTTCAGGTACTCATGGAGCGGCATGGGTGGTCAACTCCTAATTAAATACTAAATGTTGACATTGCGACGATGCGGCGCATGCAGTGTGCGCTAATAACACGGACTTTTGTCGGCAGGCTCGTTAAGCGCGAAGGCGATATAGTTGACCTGACCGCTATTGCTTTCAAGTGTCTTGCGGCATTGTCCGGTCATTGCATTCTAGAGCTTGACAGTCTCATCTAATGCTGCCGATACTACAAGTGTGCAGTTATACGAGCAGGCGATTGAAATAACGCCCTTTATATAGCCCTCAAGCGTCCAAAGGCATTGCCCAGTCGTTGTGTCCCAGAGCTTAACGGTCCGATCAAATGATGCTGATGCTAGAAGTATGCCATTAGGTGAGAAGGCGATTGACATGACTTGATTATTATAGTCCTTGAGCGTCTGAAAGTATTGTCCGGTTGCTGTATCCCAAAGCTTGACGGTCTAATCCTTTAATGTTGATGCAAAGAGCGTATCATTAGGCGAAAGGATAACTGATCTAATAGTATTGCTATAGCACGCGAGTGGCTGGAGGCATTTTTCGGTCGCTGTTTCCCAGAGCATAACGATTAAATTATTTAATGCTAATGTTATACGTTTGTCGTCACGTGAGAAGGCAATTAAAATAAGTTTATTATTATGGCCCTTGAGAGTCTGAAGATGTTGCCCGGTTGCTGTATCCCAAAGCTTGACTGTCTGACCAAGTGATGTCGACGCCACAAGTGTGCCGTCATGTGAGAAGGCAACGGAGTTGACAGAATCGCTGTGGCCATTGAGCGTCTGAAAGCAGGGGCTCCAATCGTTTTCTATACTGTGTTTGGGTCCAATCAAATCTGGTACTTTGTATATACCGCGGATCACACTACTTTCTGGTGCAAAAATAGTTGCAGACAGATAAAGTTGAAGAGGCGCATCAACGAACGAGATGCAATTGCGAATGAATCGGTTTGCATCATGAAGAAAGAAAGATACTTCTTCGCTTTGGGGCTAATACTCCAGTCAGCAATGTCAACCGTGATTTTTTTCCATATCACCTACTTCGATGAGTGTTTGTAAAGTTGTAACGGTCGCGATAACATCTGATATCTTTCCCATGAGGCACAATACTTCAAGCCAGTGCAGGAAGTGGTGTTTTAGGAACTCGTGGACTTGGTCTCTGTCTCTTATGCGTTCGTTGCTCTGCTCCAGATGGGACACCCAGTACCGGCAGGCATATTGAATGTGTGCTGGCAGGAATGCCTCAACTCTCGCGTCGACCTCGTTACGGGCTATACCAGGCCACTTCAAATTACAAATGTTTTTCTTGAGACATGACTCCAGATTCTCGATACAGTTGGTTGCAAGCTTCTGGTGGGTTTCCCTCTCGTCTATCCAGAACTTCGTATCTCGTTTGGCGGGATCGACGAGGAAGTCGCGGAAGGACAGGTGGAACGGTGTGATCGGAGTATCTGACTCGGGCGGGACGTCGAGCACAGCATGGAGACGATTGAGGACAAAACGAAGGCGCCCGAGTTTATCGGTTATAAGTATGGCAGGAGTACCAAGAAGGTGTAAAAGAGACAAGGCCGAGAGAGGCTCGGCCAGAAGGACGATCGGACCAACGAGTCCTCGGAAATCACTGATCAGGTCGCTCTTCTGCGATTCAGCATTATCGGCAATTAGCTGATCGAGAACAGGGAGATACGTAGAGTCGAGTATATCAAGCTCGGAATCACTACGACCTTGGTAGGCGAGTACATGCCGTAGTTGCCTATCCGGGTCAGGGTGATTCCGGACGAAGCGGCAGACGGTAGCGGCAAAAATGAACAGCGGGATAGCCATGCGGGCCAAAGTTTGAACGATGTGTTTCTGGGGCCAATCTAGAGGTAGTTTTAGTTCGACAAATTGTCTCCTATTGTGATCATCCCTGATCTTGGCAAGTTTATCCTTCAGGAATACCGATATGTCCTGTTCGATCTCTGGTCTTTTATGCAGTGGCTCGTGTCGATATTTGCCGTTTAGTTTTTGGAAACTAAGACCAATTTGGTCCCCGGACCTGCTCGTGATGAAAACCTTGAAATATACAAAAGGTAAAAACTTCGTTTGCGAGAGGAGGCGAATGATCAGTTCGATGTCTTTTTCGCTGTCGCATTCGTCGAGAGCATCGACTACCATGGTAATGGTAGGACAAACCTTAGAACCACGATGAAATTGGCCGAGAATATTCAAGAAGCGCTCCCGGAGGGTCTTCGCGTCAATGTCTGGATCGGAATTGATAGCCTCTTGGACTACCTTGGCAATGGTAGGACGACCTTCGGAACCATATTGGATTTGGCCAAGCGGTTGCAAGATGAGCTTCTCGAACTGCACCTTGAGGGTTTTCTTGGCAATGCCTCGTTCGGAATCAATAGCCTCTTTGACGGACTGTAGCATCATAGGCTCCTTCGAGACGAGCTGGTCGGCGATCGTCGTGAAGAACAGGTTTGCATTCCCCCGATCACCATCGCGTCTCTTGAAGAAGAAGCTGGCGCTGGGGCCTCCCTGCTCGTTGAAGCGGCTGGCCACGGTGCGGGCAATGGTAGACTTTCCGGTACCGGCCGCGCCGTTCAGCCAGAAAATGCATTCGCCGCTGGGATTGTCCGCCCATGTCTGTATCTGGCCGAGAAGGTTGACGCGAGTGTCGGGATAGCATTTATCATCGTGTTCGTTGGCGCGAGCGTCATACACGGCATCGTCGGCTGTGGGAAGGTCGATCGAGGGCGTACTACAATGGTCAGTAGTCGTTCGTTAAAGAGGAAGATAGGCTATCATACCTCTGCCCTAGTTGACAGAACTTATCCTTAAGAAAGTTCTCTAGGGCCTCGAAGGTCCTCCTCTCAGCCACTTTGAGCCTCTCTCGGTCCGTCAGGCCTCGCAGAGTCCCTAGAGTGATAGTAAAGCATACTTGGTACCGCTCCAACTTACTCCCCTTCCTATTTCGCAATAGATCTTCGCAACGGTCGAAACAACCGCTGAACGCTTCGATGAGAAGCCTATCTCCCTCGAGTCCTTGGAACATCAGCAATATCTTAAACAGACTCTTATATGGATTCTTGTGGTCGACTCGAACCACGGTGTGCGGTATGGACTTTGGAAAGCAAATCTTGGGATCCCCGTTGAGAAGGACTGGGATTATTCGATGCGGTTTTCTATACCTGTTTGTGTTTCTGAAGTCCAGGAGAGCCAGTTCCGTCAGCACGTGGTGGAATGACTCTCCCATCTTGTCCTCGTACTTCTGTTGGACACCCCAAACGATTTGTCGAAGTCGGTTAGCTCATTGGCAAGGTCCACGGTATATGTTTTGCCGTCAAGCAGAATGTTTCGTTCGTCCTCCATGTATTTTCCTAACGGCTCGGAGCCGAAAACGAGGACGTATTCGACGTTGCGGGCCGGGTCCCAGTCCTGCGGCAATAAGCAGAGCTGGCTTTTCACAATGTCGTTGCTTGCGCCGTCTATCTGAGGTCCACGACCCAGGACCAACCCATGTGGCGATCGGTCCGAATCTACGTCGAACCAAACCTTCTTGAACCAGTAGATAAAGTCCTTGACGACTTCCGCATTTGTAATACAGTCGCAAAGCTTGTCGTTATTATGGGCATAGAGAATGAAAAATTTGGGCGACGCTCGATGCAGTCCGAGGCTGCTCATTGTGTCCAATATGTGCTCGAATATTTTTCGGACCAACACTACCGAAGAACTCAGTTTCCAAGCAGAAAACACGGTATATCATCACGCTCACTTTCCACTGAGACGACAATATCTGCCTCGTGGGCAGCAGACACTGAAGCGTTGGTCATGTTGCTTATATCGTTCTATTGTTGCATACTTCCAGTAATGAACTTGGTGTTTCGGCGGAACTAGTGCGCTAGGGGGGTGTCAGAATTCGTTTACTTTTTTGCCGAGAACACCAAAATTCCACCAAAAATAAAAATTTATAAAAATCATAAAAGATTAATAATTCGATATTATACTATAAGTTGGAAGCTAGATTAACTAAAGAGTATAAAATATCTATAATCTAAGTTTCTTTAGCTTACGATATCTTCTAATATATAATAATTTTAAATTTAATTTAATATTTATAAAAGAAAATTCTATTTTAGTTTAAAATTAATTTAAATTTTTTTTTTAAATTTTTTTAAATAATTAAAATTATTTTAAAAAAAATTATTATTATAATTTATAGTTTTTTATAAAATTATATATATTTAAAAAAAATATAAATAATATAATATAATTTTTTTTTAAATTTTTTTTTTATTTATATAAATATTTTATATATAAATTAAAATTAAATAAATATAAATATAATTTTTTTTAATTATTTTTATATATAAAAAACTTTATTATTATTATTAATATAATATTAAAATATTAATATTAATATATTTTTTTTTAAAAAAAAAAATAAATTAAATTTTTATTTAATAAAAATATTATAATATAATTTAAAAAATTAATTAT
>Ga0302221_10001939_pt1 | contig 13101 bp, 9 predicted proteins | sample II_Palsa_E2_1_FD_193517 | JGI IMG/M metagenome (GOLD analysis project Ga0302221, IMG submission 193517) | Peat permafrost microbial communities from Stordalen Mire near Abisko, Sweden - II_Palsa_E2_1 | ecosystem: Environmental > Terrestrial > Soil > Palsa > Peat permafrost | place: Sweden... | reverse complement strand
CTGTTCATCACGGCTCAAACTTCTGCTTAAAGGTTCAAAAGCACTATGCAGTATAAAGGCACATATGGGGCTGTTTCGATGGGTGTCTATCCAGCTTAAGGCCAATACTTTTCGTACCGAATCAAGCTGGTTTAGTTTTGGCCGCAATTTATTCACTGTTGATGTATCCCTTTTTGAAGCCGCATCTTGAATCTCGTTTCTAATTAACTGGTAATTTGCAAGTGACGGCGCACTATCCATATAATCATGATACTGCTGCAAATCAACGGCATATTTACTGCCACCTAACTTGAGGTGGGTTAGCAGCGAGTCTTTAGTTTGAATAGTTAACAACCCGCTATCTACATACAAAAAAGTAAACTTGTCTTTTGCCGGCTTATTCCCTAATGACAAGATTAGTTCATTTCCGCCGCCTTTTTTTATTTGCAGGCGGATGGTGAAATTATGCCCGTTACTTTCTACATAATTAAAATCACTAAATGGGGTCATCCTATCCTTATCATCCCATTGGTAATAAATTCTTGTTCCGGATTTCAATTGTTCGATAGTACCTTGTATAGTTGTATTATATTGTTGGGAATAACCTGCCGATGTACACAATGATAGTAGCGCTACACCAATGCATTTAGTTAACAGCTTATTGCTGACAAACTGATGAACTTTTTTCATATTTTATTTTTTAGATACTTATTTATAGGTGATAGCATTTAAATTCTACCATGCCCAATTAAAATTTTGGAAATAAATCCCCCGTAAATGGGTTACAACATTTTATTTTTTTACAAAAAATTGGATTTTATCAGTTGCATGAGATGAGTAAAAAGCCCGGCCTTAACCGGGCTAATTAAATCAACTAAACACCAAATTATTCATTGTAGATCTCTTTTAGCTTAGCATCAATTTTTGCTTCATCATCAGTGTAAACTAATATCTTTCCTTCCTTATCAAGCAAAACATAAAAAGGGATTGCACCTACCATGTACAAACTGCCAACTTGCGCCGGCATGTTCTTTTTATAAAAATTGTCATCAACTTGCACCCATGGCATTTTTTCAATGTCCATAGCATTTCTCCAGTTACTCCATTTATTATCGTCGGATACACTTATGATGTCAAATCCTTTAGCATGGTATTTTTGATAAACCTCTTTCCAGTGTGGTATGGCTTGCCTGCATGGGTGGCACCAGCTCGCCCAAAAATCTATCATCGTATATTTCCCTTTTGTAAAGGACGATAAAGTAAATTTTGAACTATCGCGCTTTAACAGCGTAAAATCAGGAGCTACACTGCCCGGCTGAATTGCCTTTAACCTTTGTCTTGATGCCACCAGGCTATCATAATATGGAGTTTTAGTTGCAACGCCGTTATATTTATTCAGCATGGCATCAAGATCAGCATATGACATGCTGCCGCTTATAAACATATATAACTGATCAAACATATAGATGCCTGCAACCGAAGAAGAATTGTGAGCTACATACTGATCTATCATCTGTTTTTGCCAGGCATATTTTAGCTTTTTTACAGAATCCATTTCATCGCGAACCTTATATTGCGCATCTATGTCATTACTAACCGCATTAAACTTTTTATCAAGCGCGGCAAATGCCCCGTCAAATTGTTTTTGTCCCGGGTCATTTTGGTAGGCCATCCAGTCATCATAGTTTTGTGATCCGGTTTCGGTAAACTGTTTAATATCGGCGCCTTTGCCCATCCCGTATTTGGTATAATCATAGTGACGGGCACCGGTAGTATCCGCGGTTATTATATCTATACCATCAACAAAAACCTTAAAACTATAATTCCCGGGTTCAACAACAACGTACATCATTTGAGGGATAATTTTCCCTTTAAATTCAAATGATCCGTTACTAAAGGCTACGCTATCAACCGTTGTTTGTGTACGGTCATCTTCATGGTAAGCAGCAAGCTTTACTGTACCGGATGATATACCCGTTATCGTACCCTTAACATCATATGACACTTGCGCATATGAATTACCTGCAGAAATTAATGCCGATATCAGCAAATATTTAAAAAACTTATTTTTCATAACTCAATCATTAGTAGCCCGGGTTGTGTATTATCTGATTATTTATCGAGGTTTCGCTATACGGTATTGGCATTGTTAGCTGGTTAACCACTTTAAGTGCCGGTAGCAAAGTTTGCGCTGTTGCAAATGGTAACCTGCGTACAGCAAACCAGTCCGCACCATTTTCTGAAAAGAAGTTCTTCATTTCCTCTTTCACAATCAGCAATTGTAATGCAGGCTGTGTATTAGCATTGGTAATAGCAGTAAAATCCTTAATACCCGCGTGGCCTTCAACCGTTTCTAACAAAGCTTTTGCCGTTGCTAAATTTCCATTTGATAAAGTGATGGCTTCGGCCTCCAACAAGTAAGCTTCTGTTAAACGAAATGCGTAACATGTTTCACTTAATGGAGTTTCCGCAACATTAAGTGTATCGCCCGAATAATACTTATCTAAACGGGGTATTACTCCATAGTATGCCGAATTTATCATGTGGTAATACCATTTATTGCGCGGGTCGTTACTTAATGAGCTTACCAGTGAATCGGACAACGGAAACTGGTAATAAAATTGGTTATTAAGATATTTAAGGGTTTCGTTTGGATACGGTTGTACACCTAAAATAACCTCTTTGCTGGTAAATCCTTTCGATAAGAAAACATCTTTTAAACTGTCTTCCAACGCAAAGGGACCGTTGGTAATCACATCATTGGTTAAACTAATTACTTCAGCGTAATCACCAGCAGCTCCCCTATTAATCAAAACCCTTGCTTTAAGCAATTTGGCAGCAGAAGCGTTAGCGTAGTATGCAGCCGTGTTTTGAACCGGCAGACTCAAAATAGCGGTATCCAAATCATTAAGTATTGATGTATAAGCAGCCGCTACGCTTGTGCGCGGCAAATTGATATTGTTTGCGTCAACAAATTCATTCCTTAAAATTATACCGTATTTACTGGTCGGATCATAGTATTGGCCGTAATACAACAATAGTTCCGAGTTACCGAATGCTCTTAAAAATCTTGCTTCTGCAAGCATTTCAGTTTTTGTTGCAATCGGTATTTTGGTTACCGGTGTAGCGTTTTTAATAAATCCGTCAGCCGCATTTACTAAAGCATATCCATAAGTCCATATAGTTGCAACCGCAGGTGTTTGCGAGTTAAACGTAAGTGAAGAGATCACATTATCGCTGTTATTATAAATTGTATTAGCCATTTCCGATGGAATAGCCTCATTCACTTCTGACCACAATACGGTTGGAACATTATTATTATCTACACCGGCGTCTGCAAATCTGTAATAAACTCCGTTTAACACGGTTTCGGCGCTTTTGGTATCAATAATTACATTCCCGTCAACCTCTGAGGTAGTGGGGAATACGTTTAATTCCTTTTTGCATGACCAGGAAAGAGCGCTGGTTAAAACGACAATCAGGTAATTTGTATATTTCTTTTTCATGTTAATGATGATTAATGGTGAAAATTAGAATCCCGCTTTTATTCCCAATGAAAATGTGCGTACAGATGGATAGTTACTCACATCAAAATAACCGCCGCTTACACTGTAAGCATCATCAGATGTTTCCGGGTCATTACCGGGATACTTAGTTATGGTAAATACATTAGTAGCCGATACGAATAACTCCGCAGTTTTCATGCCCGCCCTCTTCATCCAATCTGTTTTATTTAAGTGATAATTAAGCGTTAGTGTGCGCAACTTCAGGTATGAAGAATTAAACACATCAAGATTAGATTTTCCATAAAATTCATCGTTCAATACTAACCGTGGATCGGTGGCATTGGGGTTGGTTGGCGTATATCTGTTTAATATAGCTGTATTCGCGTTTGATAAGCCAGTGAATTCTACACTGGAGATATGATCTCCCCATAACAATTTACCCCCTTCAGAGAAAAGAAAATAAAACTGTAGGTCGAATTTTTTATAGGTGAATCCTTGTGTAATACCGCCATAGTATTTAGGAGCTGCATTAGCAATAATGGTATTATCATCAGGCAATTCATAACCGCTGCCAGCTGTACTTGTGTTAAGCTTAAACATTGGGTCGCCTATACCCAGTGTCGGGAAAAGAATTGGTTGAAAAAATCCAAGCGCTTTCTTATAAGCCTCTAATTGTGCTTGTGTTTTTATCAAGCCCGTAACAGTATAACCAGTAATGAGGCCCAATGGTTTACCTTGTATTAAGGTGGTGTTACCAAACTCCAAACCAGTTAAATCTCCTATTTGTGCAAGGTTGGCATTTGAATTTAACTTAGTTACAACTGAATTGGCCCAGGTTACATTAAAGCCCGCGCTCCATTTAAAATCTTTGGTACGAATGATATCGCCCTGTACTGTTACCTCAACACCTGTATTTTTAATACCAACCGCATTGGTAAGAATTGATGTATAGGAACTGCTTGGCGCTATTGGAACATTCAACAAATCATCACTACTTTGTTTATTGTAATAATCAACAGTTGCTGACAGGCGATTGCCAAATAACGAAATATCAATACCAGCGTCAGCTTCACGTGTACTTTCCCATCTTAAATCATTATCACCCAGTTGTGTTGGTAATAATGCGCTTGAACCGGCGTAAGAATAAGGGCTGTACAAAGTGCGGTACATTTGGTTACCCACATTTTGATTACCGGTCAAACCATAACTGCCCCTGAATTTAATATCATCTATCCACTTCACGTTTTTCAGAAATTTTTCCTGAGATATTCTCCATGCAACAGCGCCTGAAGGGAAATAGCCAAATTTATTACCCGGCCCAAATTTGGAAGATCCATCTGTACGGCCTGTAAACGTAAATAGATATTTATCCATTAAGCTATAGTTAGCCCTTAAATAAAATGACAATAAATAAGCCTGGGGTTGTGAGGGATCATCTCCAGTTATAATCAGCGGCGTAACTGCCGAACCCAGGTCATTTAAAACATTATCGTTAGGATAACCCGTACCTGTGGCACTAAAATAGCTTAGTTTATCAGTTTCGTAGGACTGACCTGCTAATAGATCTACTTTATTATTTTTATCAAATGCTTTGGTGTAAGTTAAGTTATTTTCTAAAAACCAATCTGTCAACCTGCTGTTGGCATCGCTGCCAATACCGCCACTGTTGCTGGTATTTCCATCATCACCGCCAACTTCCACATAACTCGGCAAATAATTTCGCTGATTGTAATCCTGCATATTTAATGATACCCTGCTGGTAAATTTTAAATCATTAGTAATATCATAAATACCGGAAATCGAGCCCAGCAAACTCACTGTTTTCGCGTTATTGGTAGCGGTTAACAAAGCCACAGGGTTTTGGAAGCCCTGATATGGTTGGCCTATCGATGAAAAATCGGTATAATTTCCATTGGCGTCATATGGGGCATAATCCGGCCTGGCATCCAAGGCCTGGCTATAAGCGCCATCGCCTATATTTTGATTAGTATAACCTAAGATGACATTGGTTACGAATTTAAATTTAGGGGATATATCATTTTCTAAATTTATTTTTCCGGAAATCCTTTGAAAATCGGTTGCATCCACCACGCCCGGGGTACTGTTGTAAGATATGGAGGTAAAATATTTAGATGAATTTCCACCACCCTGAACCGAAAGTTCGGCATTATCAGAAACCGTTGTGCGGGTAACTTCTTTTATCCAATTCGTGTTTGCTGTGCCAAAAAATGAGGAGAGGTCATTTAATATGGCCATTGTGTTTGCATTTTGTGGCAACCCTGCAGCAGCAAGCCCATTAAAATCATTTTGTGCTGCCTCTGTGAGTAACGATTTATATTGGCTCGCATCCAATACATGCGGGGTAATGGGTGATGTTACGGTACTATAATAACTGGCTGTTATTACGGGTACCATATTGGCTTTACCCTTTTTGGTGGTGATAATAACTACACCATTGGCAGCTTTTGACCCGTAAATAGCTGTTGACGACGCATCTTTTAAGATTGTTATTGATTCAATATCATCCGGGTTTAGCCCACCAAGGCTATTAAGGCCATTCACAAAAGCAGTAGATAATCCTGCTTCACTAGAGCCGCCACCTGTTACATTGCTACCTGATGGGCTTGCTACGCTATACCCCGGGCTAATAAAATTACTTTGTACCTCTACCGGAACACCGTCAATTACATATAACGGATCATTCCCTCCGAGCAATGAACTTGATCCACGAATCCTGACACGTACCGCACCGCCCGGAGATCCGTCTGTTTTGGTTACTTCTACACCTGCAGCTTTACCAGCCAGCGCATTATCAACAGTTCCAAAAGGTACATCCTCAATTTCAGATGCAGAAATTGTTGAAACCGATCCGGTTAAGTCTTTCTTTAAGGTGCTACCGTAACCAACCACAACCACCTGGTTAAGTTCAGATGAGTTAACTTCAAGAGAGATATTTATGGTGGGTTGATCGCCTAAAACAATTTGTTTGGTTTTGTAGCCCACAAAACTAAATGCCAATTGGTCGCCTTTTTGTGCCGGTAAACTAAAAGAACCATCCTGACCGGTAGTGGTAGATTTTTTATTTGTGTTATCAATCACCGTAACCCCTGCCATGGGCTTAGCATTTTCGTCGGTTACCTTACCGGTTATATCCTTAGCCGGTGTAAAATAATTTAAAACCTTAGTAAGTACAGATTCATCCTTCTTCTTAACGACAACATTTTTTTGATCGATGATATTAAAAGAGAGTGGCAAATCTTTAAAATAACTGGTTAATACATCATTAAGATTACCATTGCTTACATGCAGCGTAACCTTAACATTATCAACTAAATTATCATCGTAAAAAAACACACAGCCTGTTTGTTTTTCAATTGTTTGAAATACCTTTTCAATCGGTACATTATGAACATTGATGTTTATCTTCTGACTATAACTTTTGGCACTTGCCTGTACCATAGCTACAATGATTAACAATGTCGTCAGTTTCATAATCTTTAATAATTTGGGGGGAAGCCACGCCTTTGACGCAGCTACAGTAAAAGCATAAAAATTCATTACTTTTGTAGAGTTTGGGTTAATACATAAAGAGTTGCTTAAATTTTTCCCGATTTATCGGGGGTTAATCCAGATATTTCCGTGGGAGTGCTCGTAACACTTCCGCGGTTTTTTCTTTATAACCGGATTAGAGAGTTTACTGTCGTAAGTTTTTTTTCATTTTTTTAGTTTAAATGTTAGTTATTAGTTTGTTAGGGTGTTATAATTAATCGTTTAGCTGATTTGCCGTCTGTAGGGTCCTCAACTTTGTAATTAATTGCTGAGTAGTCTATGATCTGAAGCACCTGTGCCGCATTTAAATTTTTATATATTTTGCCGGAAAATTTGCGTTCGGGCAACTGGCCGTTAATATCTATCTTAAGATTGTACCACCTGGCCAATAACCGCATGATGGAAGCAACATCAGCATCTTTAAAATAAAATAAACCATTTTTCCATGCTACAGCCTGCGCGGTATCGGCATCGCTTACCATAATGCCGCCCTTGTTAAATATTGCTTGCTGGCCGGGGATTAATAACTGGGGCTTTTCCGTTCCTATAACGGTAACTTTAACCGATCCCTCTAATAAAGTAGTTTTTATTCCGGGTTCATCGGTGTAGGCATTAATGTTAAAATGGGTACCCAATACTTCAACAGTTTGCCCATGAGAGGATACCTTAAATGGCATTAATTTATTTTTAGCCACCTCAAAATATCCTTCGCCGTTTAATTCTACATCTCTTTCCTTACCAGTAAATTGCGTTGGGTATTTTAATGACGATGATGAGTTGATCCATACTTTTGACCCATCAGGTAAAATCACTTCATATTGCCCGCCATTAGGAGTTGTGATCGTATTATAACTTACCCTTAAAGTATTTTTTGCCGAACCGATTACCTTATATATAACCTGGCCATTATTGGCTTTACTTACTGTGATATTACCCAAATTAACCAGCAATCCATTTCTGCTGTTATTTAACACAATTTGTTTGCCGTTGGCTAAAGTTAATATAGCGTTGTTGCCTCCCGGTGTAACTGATTTTAGCTTGCTTAATGTATGCTGGTAGCTTATTTGCTTATTAAATATTTTAAACAACCCAAAAGATAGCATCATCAATATTACAGCTGCTGCTGCCACACGCAACCACATCCTTCTTAAACGATTCCCTTTTTCATATTGATTAATTTTTTCATGAATCCGGTTTAAGATAATTTGCCGATGCTCTTCTTGTGATGAAGCGACACTTTCAGGAACAAAAATATCGTTAGTTTCTATTTGATTAAACCATGCATCAAATTCCGCCTGTTCTGCATCACTTATCTTACCATTTAGAAACTTATTTGCTATTTCTTGCAATCTTATGTTGTCCGGATTGGTCATTTTTAGTGCCTTTTATATACAAGTACCATAAAGAATGCAAAAACTGCATTTTATTTAATCTTTTTTTAATACTAATTTAAAAAAGAGTTAAATAAAATATCATTACCCATATTTTTTTGAGTGAAAAAGTAATTTCAATTAAAATAACAGGAAAATAGCCAGGTAATACTGTTAAAGAAGTACAACAGCGATGAAAGAATTTAATTTGGAACGGATATTTCGCTTTATGCGTACCAGGTGAGAGTTTACTGCTTTCTCAGAAATATTTAATTCGTCGGCAATAGCCCTATAGCTCAAGCCTTGCTCTTTACTCATCCTATAAATAAGCTGGCTTTTTTCAGGAAGTTCATTAATGGCTTTTTCCAATCGTGCATAAAGCTCATCAAAAGCAAGATATTCCTGGGTAGAATCGTCTAACAGATCAATCGAGGCGGCAACACTTCCCTCGTGCTCTCGTTTTGATTTTTGTTTATTAAGCATTTTGATAACCCTGTATTTAATAGATACAACCAGGTAATTTTCAAATTCGCCCGAAAGCTGAAGATCATGACGCCTCTTCCACAAGGAAAAAAACACATCCTGAACAATATTTTCGGCTTCCATAAAATCATCTGTTTTTCTGAAAGCAAGTGATAACATCCTATTCCAATAACGATTGTAAAGCGTATTGAAAGCCACCTTATTATCCCGTGACATAAGCTCCAGCAGTTCTTTATCTGTAGGTTCGTTGTTTAAAAACATAAATACGATACCACGAATATAACAAAAACTTAACACCGAAAACCCGAATGCACGGCTATGAATATGTTTAGGTTAAATACCGACTATCTGCGAATGTATATAAAGCGCTGAATTTAAAATAAATCTCCTATAACATCAAAGAACGAAGGCTCCATCCTGTTTTAGCCTAATTTAAGTTGATAATTTCTATTGACACCACAACAAGTAAATACCTGAAAGGGCCAAAAAGCCGACCGAACGGGCAAATAAGATCAGATAATTAATGGGGTTATTAAAGACGCTTATAATTAATATAATGGTAAGATACTGTAAATTAAGACCCTTTTCCTAATTCACTTTTGGTATTAATTTCACCATTTCGACGCTGAATAATTCCTTGATAAGGCGTAATCCAAGGCCCAATCCAACAACAAACAGTACACTTATATTTTAAATGGTGTGTTTATGAAATGTTAGCTGGAGGCGTAAATGCAATTAGGGTGTACCCACTTTCTGTAGGCAAAATACCTTCGGTTGCATGAATGATGATTCGTAAGTTGTTTATAGATATCAAGGGAACGGCGTGACTTCCCTGCTCCTGCTGATAAAGAGAATATGGGTATTCTTCGCTGATCCTCACAGTTTTAATTTTCCATCCCCTTTTCATTTTATTCATTACATCATCCTGTTGAATCGATTCCAATAACGCAGGTACCTTTAAGGTTTCAGCTGAAGTCTTTTCCACGTTCCCTGCGGAATCTTCTGTAGCAAGCCTGTATAGATGTTCATGACCAAATACATGAGCGAAATGAGTGGCTAATAACGCATTGTACGATGCATCTCCACTAGCTGCCAGCAAGTCGCCATATTTGGAAAGTTCAAGTTTGAATTCGGCATCTTCAGAAAGGATCTCGCCGTAATGAAGTGGTACTTGCCACTGCCGTGCCAGCCGGAGCTCCTGCCAGTCGGAGTCGGCAATTAAAACCGGGACGTCTGCTTCCTGCAGCCGCAGTGCCAGTTCAACAGTAAAGGCATTACAACCAACGATCAACAGCCCACTAATGCTATCGTAAACTAAACCAAGCCTGCGTCCCCATGGCCTTATGGTAAACCCATGACCGATGACGGTGACAAAGATGATACTAAAAGCCAAAGGCACCATTTTCGCACCGTCAGGATAGCCTAAACCAACCATCTGCGGGCCTAATAAACCGCACACGGCTGCACAAACAATACCACGGGGTGCAATCCAGCCAATAAACAACAACTCCTGACGGGTAACCCCTGAACGAAATGTACTGCACAAAACTGTTATGGGACGTATCGCCAAAAGTAAAATCACGAGAAACACCACTGTTCGCCAATCCAGTAAGGCCAAATCCTGCCAACGCAATGTGGCTGTTATTAAAATAAAGACTAAAGAAACCAGCAGCAGGGATAAATATTCCTTAAAACGACGCATTTCCTCCAGGTTGCGCAGATCGCTATTCGCGAGGGTGATGCCGAATACGGTGACCGCGATAAGGCCACCTTCATCCTGCCAAAGATTAGCAAGCGCATAAACCAACAGTACCATTACCAGTACTGCGGGTTGCTTTAAGAATTCAGGAACATAACCCCGGTGAAATACCCAGCGGGTTGCCCTTCCTATCAGAAATGCGAAAAAGCCGATTACAGCGATTTTTACGGCGAGGTAAGTAAATCCGAATACAGGGGCATGCTGTAGCGAAGGCGATGCGAAATATTCATAAGCAACAACTGCAAATAAAGCCCCTAAAGGATCATTTACGATCCCCTCCCATTTTAATACCGCAGATGCCCTTGATTGCAGCCTGGCCTGCCGAAGCAGTGGTAATATTACCGTCGGGCCGGTTACCACCAAAATACCGCCAAACACCAAGGCAACGGGCCAGGAAAGCCCGGCTACATAATGACCTGCTGCAGCTGTTAAAACCCAACCTAGCGGAGCACCAAGTAAAACCATTTGTGACACGGTGCGCGTCATATCTTTAAGCTCTTTAAAACGGAGCCCCAGACCGCCATCAAACAGGATTATAGCGACAGCCATGGAAATAATTGGCCTTAAGCTATTGCCGAACACTTCCTGCGGTTTTAGCAAGCCGAATGCAGGGCCTAACAATATTCCGGCGGCACTTAATAAAACAATTGCCGGTACCTTAAATCTCCAGCCTATCCATTGGCAAACCATGCATAACATTCCAATTAGAGAGACAGCGAGTATGGGGGTCATATATTTATAATTAATTTAGCCTATCGTTTGGATAATGATAAAACGCCAGGAACCCATTCCATTGGCAACAGAATCAGCCAGTCGCTGACCATAAGTAGACGTTGATTTGTGTGTATCATGCCAGGTTTTCGGCTCTTCTTTTTGAGCTGGTGATTTTTTCATAGGGGATTTTTTAAGCTATTGGAATTTTTTTCTTTTTGATCATGAGCCTCGTCGCCAGCTTATTTTGTTTCTCTTCTTCATCTCCGAGTATGATTCCCCATGCTTTTAAACTTTCGATCCGGTCAAAAATTATTTTAAGAACTGCTATAACGGGAATGGAAAGAAACATGCCCGGAATACCCCAAAACATCTCGCCAACGACTACACCCAATACCGTAGCTAGTGCGTTTATCCTTACTTTGGAACCCACTACCATGGGCAACAGTACATTACTGTCAACTAGGTGGGTAACTAAAAATGTGATCAGCACATAGATAACAAGGTGACCATCAGCGGAAGTTCCCAGCGTTATCGTCGCGCTGATTATCATTGCAGAGAATATTCCTACATAAGGAATTATATTAAATACCCCGGTTATTAAACCCAACAGAATAGCATATTTGACGCCTAATATCGACAAAACCACACTTACGCCGGTAGCAACAATAGCCATCTCAATCAATATCCCGATGATATATTTTCGGATGATAAACTGTACCTGTTCTACTATGTCATGAACGTTCTTTTTGTTTTCTTCTAAGAACACGGATTCAAGAAACTTGAGAATTAATTTTCTGTACAGCAGAAAAAAGAAAGTATATATGAAAGTAAAAATAAGGAATAAAAGGATAGAAGATAAGGAAAGTAACGTTGTACCGACAACGGCGGTGTCGGATGCGATAACTTTGCTGGTCGCCGAGTTGACAGCTGTTAATTGCTTACCGCGCGAAATGTTGAAGTTAGCTTGTATCCACCCCCGAAGCTCCCACATGCTTTTGCTGATTTGTGCCTGGAATTGCGGCCAGTCTTTAGCCAGGTCTGCGATTTGAGAACCTATTACATAAATCAGGCCTCCTATAAAAGTTAATAAAAGTAACACTGATGCCATAGAAGCAACACTTCTTGGTAAGCGTAATTTCCTTTCCAAAAAAGCAGCCAAAGGCAACAAAAGAATGGAAAACAAACAGGAAAAAATCAGCGGCGAAAGGATCTCTTTAGCTGTAACAACCAGATAACCCAAAGCGATAAGGCTAAAGAGCACGCAGGCGAGTTTTATGTAAAAAGGAAGACTGGTAAATTTTTTTAGATCCATAGGCTTTGAAATAATCGACAAAATGATTCTGTTGTTCAACATTTTGTCTTACAAAAGGTTTGAAAGCTGCGTTCTTTTAAAATGTATAATGATCACTTGGGTAGATCAGATTTGCCAGGACATTGTTGTTTATCAAATTCCCATGAAAAAAATATCACTTCCGTCCATCTGTCTTTTAGTAGCAATTTCATTGTCCGGGTGTGGACTTATGGAAGACGCTTTTAAAACCGGATTTATTATAGCTCTGGTTTTGGCGGCTATAATCGGTTTACTCATTTGGATATTGCATATACTTACAAAAGTTCTGTGTAGATATTTTCCTGTATTCCGCAGTCTCGAAGATTTTTGGGATGAATAATAATCCTGTTAAACTATTGTATAACTGCCAATGTAAATGCCGGCAGTCAAATAAATATCATCCTGTTTAAT
>Ga0302221_10001936_pt1 | contig 13106 bp, 19 predicted proteins | sample II_Palsa_E2_1_FD_193517 | JGI IMG/M metagenome (GOLD analysis project Ga0302221, IMG submission 193517) | Peat permafrost microbial communities from Stordalen Mire near Abisko, Sweden - II_Palsa_E2_1 | ecosystem: Environmental > Terrestrial > Soil > Palsa > Peat permafrost | place: Sweden... | reverse complement strand
AATTCCGATAATTCGACTGGGGAAAAAATAATGGATAAGCTTATCGATGCTTCTGACGAGAAGGCAGAAGAAAAGCAAGAACTTAAAAAACTATGGCGAGGATTAATATAAATATGCCTATTAGAAGTTTAAAAAATAAATTTAGGTCTAGGTCTAGCTCTGGGTCTGGGTCTTGGTCTGGGTCTATGTCTATGCCTGGGTCTATGTCTATGTCTATGTCTGGGTCTATGTCTACGTCTTTGCCTGGGTCTTTTTCTGGGTCTGTGTATTGGTCTGGGTCTAAGTCTTGGTCTATGTCTGGGTCTATGTCTAAGTCTTGGTCTAGGTCTGGGTATAAATAAATATGCCTATTAGAAGTTTAAAAAATAGATATAAGTTTATGTCTAGGTCTATGTCTGGGTCTAGGTCTAGGTCTTGGTCTAGGTCTGGGTCTATGTCTATGTCTGGGTCTAGGTCCGGGTCTTGGTCTGAGTCTATGTCTAAGTCTTGGTCTAGGTCTTGGTCTTGGTCTGGGTCTAGGTCTGGGTATAAGTCTGGGTCTTTGTCTAAGTATGGGTCTGGGTTTAAGCCTTGGTTTAGGTCTGGGTCTTGGTATAAAGGAGTTTAGATGAAATTTGGTTATTGCAAGGCCACTAATTTCGGTTCCTACCCTAATATTGAATTCAACTTGAATAAATCACCAGGGTTAAACCTGATATATGGCAAAACCGGAAGCGGCAAGTCTATGCTGGTTGATATTCCTTGTTGGATTTTATTTGGCATTACAGCTAAAAACGGATCTGTAGACGAGGTCAGATCATGGTTAAATCCCGACATGCCCACCTCCGGTATTTTGGAGGTAGATCTTCAGAATGGAAAAATATTTGTAACTAGAATAAGAGGTAAGCAAGGTCAGAATGATTTATATTGGATGGAATCCGATTCTGATCTTAGACATCATAGAGGAAAAGATTTAAATGATACGCAAAAGCTCCTTTCGGCCCGACTGGGTGTCGATTCTACTTTATATCTCAGCGCTTCTTATTTTTGCGATTTTTCTCCTTCTGGACAATTTTTTAGTGCTAAAGCAAGTTCTCGTAGAGAGCTTTTTGAGAAAATAGCTAATCTTGACTTGGCTATTTCTATAGGTTTCAAATCGACTGAGAACCGTAAATCATTAAATAAGCTATTAGACGCTGTAGAGGATAAGCTAATTGTTCAAAAAAGCCGCGTAGATCAATTTCAAACTTCACTACTAGATTTAGAAAAACAAGCTTTTCAATGGGATGAAAAATTAGAAAAGATTCAAACGGACTTAAATAGTAAGCTTAATATAGCTAAAAAGAAATCGGAAGAGATCCCAGGAATACAAGCTGAAATGACGGATATTAGTGAGCAAATTGCAGATATTAACTGGCGTACTCCTGCTTATAAAAAAGCTCAACAGGATTTAGCAGAGTCAAAGTCTTCTTTCAAGATTTGGAGCGATGAACATAACAGACTTTCAAAGTTAGATCATGATGTTTGCCCAACTTGCCTAAGTGATCAAAAAGATAATATAAATAAGCATATGCGTATGCAAGAGCTTGAGCATAAAATAAAGACATCTAAGCATGATGTGGAGCGGTTAGAAGATGCCATTACTAGATTTGAAGATCTGTTCCATCAAAGTTCTCTACTAAACAAAGAATGGTGCGTATTAAATGAGAAAGAACGCGCTATAAAAACTGAGCTTTCAAATGCAAAAAAAGAGTTGGCTTCCTTATCAGATGAAAACCCTTTTATAGGTATGATAGAGGCTAATAGCATCAATTTAGAAAAAGCAGAGAAAATTCTAGAAAGTTTAGATATAGAGGAAGATTACCTGGTTAAGCAGATAGCTAGATTAAATAAACTCATAGACTTATCTTCACAACTAAGAGGCGCGCTTTTACAAAAAGCAGTGTCAGACATTCAAAATAACACTAACTCGCTCCTAGAAAAGTATTTCGATGCTGAGCTTAGAGTTAATCTAACTTTAGAAGGGTCCGATTCACTAGACGTGGTGATACAAAAATCCGGGTATAGCTGTGTATTTAGACAGCTTTCAAAAGGCCAACGCCAACTTCTAAAACTATGTTTTGCAGTAAGCGTTATGAAAGCTAGCTCCAATTCAGCCGGTATTCATTTCGACAATTTATTTTTTGACGAGGCTTTGGACGGTTTAGACGATGACCTGAAAGTTAAAGCTTTTGACTTGTTTTCAGAACTTTCCATGAATCATCAGTCTATCTTGATGATTGACCATGCCCCTTCGTTCCAAAATTTATTTGAGAACAAATATCACGTTACGATCGAAGGCGACGTTAGCAGCATCGAACATGAGTAATATCACTAAGAAAGACCGCAATTTAATTAAAGGCGCTATAAGACGCGTATTTAGTCGTAGCGCCCTTAGAATCGCAGTAGTAAACGCAGCACAAATACAGCATTCTGATGCATCTAGGCCAAGGGTTAAGAAATGGTGCTTATGCGCCATATGTAAACAACCGGAAGCTAAGAGTTATGTTGAAGTTGATCATATAGAGCCTGTTGTAAAAATTGATTCGTCCTTCGAAGATATGACACTTGACGAATTTGTAGACAGGCTATGGTGTGATATTAAAGGGTTGCAAGTTGTTTGTGAGTCGTGTCATGATAAGAAGACTGCAGAAGAGCAGAAGGTTAGAAAACTTAAGAGGACTTCTAAACGATGAGCAATGTTAAAGAACTTAGAAAACAGATTAGAAACGTTGTACAAGACCTGGTACCTGCACTATTACAAGCTGAAGTCGGAGAAGCGTTACGGAAAGATTTATCTAGGCAAATTCAGGCTCGGTTAGACGTTATGATGGAAGAAATCCGCAATACGCTTAGAGCTATTGAAGACCAATCTAAAGATATTCAAAGTTATGTTGTTAGACAAAGTTTAATTCCTTTCCCTTTACAGACCGGAGACAATAATGAGCCAAAATCAGGGTCCTAAGGTTTTATTCTGTGATATCGAGACTGCTCCTATTTTGGCCTATGTGTGGGGTCTTTGGGATGAAAACGTTGGTCTAAACCAGATTAAATCAGATTGGTATGTCCTTAGTTGGTCTGCCAAATGGCTTGGCGATAGTAAAGTTATCTATAGAGATCTGCGCAATAGTAAAAGTTTAGAAAACGATAAGCCCTTATTAGAAGAGATTTGGAAACTATTAGACGAAGCCGATATAGTGGTGTGGCAGAACGGCAAGAACTTCGACCATAAAAAACTTAATGCGCGTTTTGTTTTAAATGGAATGCAGCCGCCAAGCTCATATAAACAAATCGATACTTTACAGATTGCCAAAAAGCATTTCGGATTTACTAGTAATAAGCTGGAGTATATGTCCAGCAAACTTTGCACTAAGTATAAAAAACAGGTTCATCGTAAATTTGCTGGCTTTCTACTCTGGAGCGAATGTCTTAAAGGAAATAAAAAAGCTTGGAATGAAATGGAGAAGTATAACAAATACGACGTTTTGTCATTAGAAGAACTATACAGTAAACTCATTCCCTGGGACAATTCTATTAACTTTAACGTTTATACAGACTCTGTAAATACAGTATGCAAGTGCGGATCAAAAGATTTCAAACGCAACGGGTTTGATTATATGTCAACTGGAAAGTTTCAGCGCTATAAATGTATTAATTGCGGCCACGAGACTAAATCTAGAGAAAATACTATGAGCAAGGAGAAAAGAAAGTCTTTACGACCCGGAACGGTACGATAATGAAAAAGATTAAGCTTCCGGAGCCAAGGCAGTACCCTAAAAAAGTATATTTTCAAAATGAATGCTACAAAATTGAATTTAAAAAGAAACTCGATTGCTATGGAAAGACTAATGCGAAAAATAAGACTATTCACATTAAATCTGGTATTAGTGCAAGAGAAACCCTGGCTACGTTTATTCATGAGCTTTTACATGTAATAGAATTCGAGATGCCAGTAAGGCTTAAGCATAAGACAGTGTATAAATTAGAAAAAGCAGTTCTGGAAATACTTTTGGATAATTTCTTATGAAAACTCCAGATTATGTATTAGACGAGGCTTATACGCATCATCAATCTTGGGGCACAGAAGGGAAAACTTTACCGGCTGGTTCTTTTGTGCGACCAATAGAGTTTAGGTACCTTCCTAAAGAGATGCGAGACGAGCCAAAATATCAATATATAGAAAAAGATGGAACGTCGTACTTCTGCTACACACACATAGGGATTATTGCCATACCAAAAGATAAGGTGAGAAAAGTATGAAATTTAAAGAAATTGAATTTAAATACGCAGCAGATAATGTTTCATTGGTTCAGTTTTTAGCATTTTGTGAGGATAGGAAAGGTCTAAAGCAGAAGTTTATTGCCTCTGGCTACGATCATTTTTACGATAAAAAAGATGAGCCAGACAGTTTCTACCGGCTTCGTGTGGGAGAGGATTTTACTCAGCTTACTTTTAAACGCCGCACTTCTACACTAAATAACGTCGTGAGAACTGAACATAACGTGTCTTTATCCAGCAATACCAGCGAAGACCAAATTAGAGCGCTTGTGGGCGAGCAGGGATACTCCTATAATACTTCTATTTTTAAGACTTGTTTTGTATTTTGTTTTGAAGAGCACGTTTTTAGTTACTATGTAGTTTTTAACAAAGACTTGCGAGAGACGGGTAGATTTATTGAGATCGAAGCTAGTGAAGAACATCCTTGGAGCAACGAAGGAGAAGCTACCTCTTATATCGCCATGACAGAGAAATTACTGCGCCCATTGGGTATCTCTCCTCAAAACCGTATTAAACGTAATTTATTCGAATTGAACAGAAAATGAACTATGGTCAGGTCATACCTCCTACAGCCGAGCCTAACTTTTTCTTAGGTTTATGGTTTTTATTACTAGCGGTAGTGATTGTTTGCGCTATACTATGGATAATACACGTTATGGAACCTAAAATCCCTAATAAACCCCAAGTAGCAAAAGTCTTGCCTTTTAGAAGAAAGACGCTTAAGCTTTGTTGTAGGCACGTAAGAAATACGGTTAGAAAGCGGTTAGCGCTTGTAACCGACGAACTAAACTGCGATATGTGTAAAAAGCTTAAGGGGATTTAAATGAGTCAACAGGAAGGCCATAAGCACGATACAGGAAAAGCACCTTGCGAACTGCTTTCCCCAGTCGCTCTTTTAGGCACCGCTCAAGTGCTAGCTTTTGGAGCTAAGAAATATGCCCCGAATAACTGGCGTAAAGGTTTAGCTTGGATGCGTGTTATGGGCGCTATTTTTAGACATGCACTAGCGTTTATGGCAGGCGAAGATTTAGATTCAGAAACAGGTTTACCGCACATTGACCACATGGCTTGTGAGGTGATGTTCCTTCAGGAGTTATACCGGACTCGGAAGGATCTCGATGACCGGTACAAAAACGAAACAAAGGAGTAACGAATGGGTTTTAAAGAAGTAGCATCGCTGGACGCAGAAAATACAATCACATTGGGAGGTCGTAATAAAAAGACTGGGAAAGCTAATCCCACTACGATCGAAGGGTATTTTATCGGAACTAAGGGTGGTCTTCCTAATCGCTTCAATCCTGATAAGCCTAACCAGCTTCATCATTTTCAAACACCAGACGGTGTGGTAGCAGTTTGGGGTAAAACTAATCTCGATCAGAAACTCCGTGGAGTTATGCTCGGCACTATGACTAAAGTTACCTTCACGGGTACGCGCCCATCCGGTAAAGGCAATGATATGCTTTGTTATAGAGTAGAAATCGATTCCGACAACACAACGCCAGTATCGGCCTATGCTGTTAATGATGCAGTTGACTCAAATACCTACTCAACTGATGAGACTTCTGACTCGGACAGCTATGAAGATGAAGATGAATTGGATGATGAAACTCCCGCCGATGAGGTCGAAGTTAAACGCCCTATTCCCCCTAGTCAAGCGGCGCGTAAGCCTAGCGCAGAAGCGCAAGCTAAAGTACGGGCTATGCTTAACGGTAAATCCAAGGTTGCTTAAGTCCTGCGTAGGACAGGAGCGCTTAGGAGGCTAAAACTGGCGCATCCCTCCAAGCATTTTATGCTCGGCGCCTGAAATAAATAAGATGAACGGGAGGCCGCTTAGGGAATGTTTAGTACCTAGGAGCCGTTCTAAAATAATAGGTTGTTTTCCTCGCTTCGGAAAACACGTAAGCGGGCAATCGGGGCAGTTCGATCCGGCCTATTATTATTTTAAGGAGTGGAATGGTTTATAGATGCATTTTACCGGATTGGGCCGCTTCGAAAAATCCAAGTCTCTCTAAAGTAAGAGAAGGCGATTTTGATAGTCCTACTATTACCGAACTTAACCATCAAGGTTACAACATATATTTTCTACCCAACTACCCAAGTGTTTATGAACAAGGAGTAACGGTCGATGGCTCTCACATTGATACTTTTAATTTTGTTTTTATTGATATGGACCTAAAAGATGGAGTCTACCCAGATAAAGAAACATTTTACGACGCTTTAAATAATACCGGATTTTTAGAACCGTCGCGGATAGTTGACTCAGGCCATGGGATGCACGTATACTGGCAAGTAGCAGATTTAGACGCCATGAGCTTCTTGCGGCTACAAAGACGTTTAATGCGGAAGTTTAAGACTGATGAAGCAGTAGCTAAGATTTATCAGCTTATGCGTGTACCTGGCACGATGAACACAAAGAAAGAAGGCAATCAAGTAAAGTGTCAAAATGTATACGAAACAGAAGCGGTATATACATGCGAAGAATTAGATAAATCTCTTCCGCCCATTTCACACGCAGACGAAGAATATTGTAAACAGCATTTTAATAAGACTTATCGCATTGGCGAGCCTATTAAAGTTAATGATAAAATTCCTTTAAAATTCGCGCAGCTTCTTAGTAGTAATTTAGAAGTAAAGAGTATATGGGCTCAAAATTGGTCAGGTACTAGCGACGACCGCAGTGGACTTGATTATAAGCTTGGGCACATCATGCTGTGTCATAAGTTCACTAAAGCTGAGGCAATGTCGGTGCTAGTTAATAGTGCTAAAGCTAGCACTAGAGCCCCGGCCCACCGGGTTTCTTACGCCGCCAACATTGTAGATAAAATTTGGGCATTTGAAGAAGCCGAAGATAAAGAGTCCTTAACTCTTTCTAATAATGTTAAGGAATATTTACAAAAGTCAGGAGAAGCCGTAAAAGGCACCAGGTTCGCTTGCCATAGGTATATTGATGCTACCAAACATGGGTTTAGACTTGGGCAGGTTATAGGGCTAATAGCGGGCTCTGGAGTGGGCAAAACCGCTCTAGCTCTAGATATGTTTAGAGGCTTCGTGCAGAATAACCCGGAGTATGATCATTTCTTTGTACCGCTTGAGCAGCCCGCTCACGAGATTGCAGCAAGATGGGCCACCGCCTGCGGTGACAATACGTCTTTACACGAGAAGGTTAATATTATTAGTAATTACGACGAAGAGAATAAATTTCGACACCTATCTTTTGAAGATATTAAAGAATATATACTTAAATTTCAAAGAGTTACAGGAAAGAAGATTGGATGCGTTGTAATCGACCATATTGGCGCTCTCCGTAAAAATGGAAAAGACGGTGAAAATCAGAGCCTTATGGATATCTGCCATAATATGAAGTCTTTTGCATTAGAAACCAATACTATGCTCATTATGCAATCACAGGCGCCTAGAGAGAAAGCAGGAATTGGAGACCTGGAGCTTAACAAAGATGCCGCCTACGGCACGGTGTATTTTGAGTCTTATTGCGATTATGTAGTTACGTTGTGGCAACCGCTTAAGCGCTGTCATCAGGATAAGAAATGCCCCACGGTAACGGCATTTAAGTTTTGCAAAATAAGACATAAGAATGCTAAGTTAGATGAACTACAAGAGGATGTTTGTTATAAGCTTATGTTTGACCCAATGAATGAAAGTTTTAGAGAACTTACTCAAAAAGAAGAAGAGTCTTTCAAGTTTTGGAACCAATCTGCTACCAATCTTCGTAAGCTTGATCGTAAGACCGATTTAGTGCCATATAAGAGCATTAGCTGGACTAAAGGAGTGAATAATGGAGAAGTTAATAACAGTCAAAACGTTAGCTCAGCTACAGGAACTCACTGAATACATTAAAGATAAAGAGTACATTGCATACGACACAGAAACCACTGGCGTAGAAAGAGAAAGTCAGATTATAGGTTTTTCCATTTGCGCTGATATTGAAGAGGCTTACTACGTAGTTATTTCCTATTGGGACGTGGAAAAACAACAACTAATAGACCTAGAGACCAAGGAAGGCGTTTCTGTCTTTTTGAATGAACTAAAACAAAAAAAACTTATAATGCAAAATGCCCCTTTTGACTGCGCAATGACTTTTAATAACTTCCAAATAGAGTTAATGCCACATGTTGTTCACGACACGTTAGTGGGTGGTCATTTATTGAATGAAAACCGATCGAATGGACTAAAAGAACGCGCAGTAGAGTTATATGGAGAAGATCAGCGTAAAGAACAGTTAGCTATGAAGGAGAGTGTGATTAAGAATGGCGGGGTATTAAGTAAAGACTGCTATGAGCTTTATAAAGCCGACGTGGATCTACTGGCTTATTACGGCGCCAAAGATGCTATTATGACACTAAGACTTTTCTATAATGATGCACCTAAGCTTTTTGAAGATGGTCTAGATGAGTTCTTCTATATTGATGAAACGATGCCTCTATTAAGGGGTCCTACTTATGATATGAACACTGCGGGACTTCGAGTAGATCCAGAAAAATTACAGCAGCTTAAGTCTACACTAGAGGCTGAATGCCTAGACGCTGAAGCTTTTATTCACAGAGAAATAGCGGATGATGTGAAAAGTAAATACCCAGGCACTTCTAAAAAGACAACTTTTAATATAGGTTCTCATGAGCAATTAGCTTGGCTATTATTTGTGCAGCTTGGGCGCCCATTTAACGTATTAAGTAAAACCGGTAAAGAAGTGGCTAAGGCTATTGGAGTTAACAGAATCTACACAGTCGCAGATAAAAGAAACTTTATTGATATATGCGGACATTCAGTCGGCTTTATTTACATAGGAGCAGATGGCAAACAAAAAAAAGTAGGCAATCCTTGGAAATACCTAAGCACTAATAGGGCAGCTTTATCTTTATACGCCAAAAGATATAAATGGGTTGAGAAACTTTTGGAATATAATAAGAATAAAAAGATTTTAAGTACCTATGTCAAAGGTATTCAAGCTAAGATGAAATACAATGTCATTAGACCTAATTTTCTGCAGCACGGCACCACATCCGGTAGGTATTCTTGTAAAAATCCCAATTTTCAAAATTTACCCCGTGACGATAAGCGTATTAAGTCTTGTATCATAGCTCGAGACGGTAACATATTTGTAGGAGCCGACTATTCACAACTAGAGCCCAGAGTGTTCGCAAGTATTAGTCAAGATGAGACTTTAATGAATTGTTTTGCTAAAGGAGAGGACTTTTATAGTGTCGTTGGTGCTCCTATATTCGATAAAAATGAATGCAGCCTATATAAAAATGATAAAAATTCTTTTTCTAAGTTGTTTCCAGGACTTAGGGATAAAGCTAAGGTTATCGCTCTAGCTACTCCATATGGAAGAACTGCCTTTCAACAAGCCTCTGTTATGGGCATTACTAAAGAAGAATCGCAGTCTTTAATCGATCGATACTTCGATCAATATCCCAAGGTAGAAATTATGATGCTTGATAGCCATGAACAGGCTAAGAGAAAAGGAGTGGTTCATAACCTCTTTGGCCGTCCAAGACGAATGCCAGAAGCTATGAATATTCCAGAAGGCATTGACCATAAAGATTTGCCTTACGAGGCTAGAAACCTACTCAATCTAGCTATGAATCATAGAGTGCAAAGTACTGCCGCCTCTATTATGAATCGCGCCGCTATCGCCGCTTGGAATAAGATCCAGTATAACGCTTCTAAATCTCCTGAATGGAAGAACGTTAAGATTGTTTTGCAGGTCCACGATGAATTGATCCTGGAAGGTCCCGAGGCATTAGGCGACCATATGGTAGCTTTATTAAAAGATGCAATGGAAAATACAGCTAAATTGCCAGGAGTTCAGTTAATTGCCGAGCCTAAGAAAGCATATAACCTCGCGGATTTAAAGTAGTTTTTAGTTAATTAGTTTAGTAAGCTTGTTAACTTTGTTAATTTTTCTTCTTGTTTTATTCTTTTTCTATAGTATTCTGATTATAGAAAGGATTTGACATGAAACAAAAGTTACAAGCACTAATTAAAGCGGTCGCTACTCCGTTTAAGAAACTTCTTAATTTTATCCCCACCCCACTACCCGTTGGTATGACGGAGTTTGATAATTGGGCGGCAGACATTATTAGCACTTACGGTCTACCCAACAACGATAGTATCAGGTTTGCTCTGGCCACAATGATCATGCACGCAGGGCCAGTAGATGCGTCTCGTTCTAAAAGATATTTTTACCTGGCAGTAAGAGCCAGTATGGCTAAACAAATCGCAGGAGGTCAATTTCAAGCTATTAAAGAAAGAGACCTAGCTGCCAGAGCCCAAAAACAAGCAGAAGCTACTGCCATGCTCGCGGTAGCTTCCGATGCCCAACCCGTTCAAAAGTAAAGAGTTTAGAGAACTAGAGAAAAAGTGGTATTCGAAGCTCTCGAAAAAAGGGTTTAAGGATATAGAAAGAACTGATCGAGTAGGCAAAGAAAATCAGCGACTAAAGACCGATGTGATGGAAAATATAATGCACTTCTACACCGTGGACCAATTTAATATTAAGCAAGAATATTACAGAACTGCAGGATTGTTTCTCCATGAGCATAAGTTTAAGTCTGCGAAAGAAAAGAAAATTTGGGCTCTTCACTCCGAAGGTCTGAGCATTAGAGATATCATTAAGCTTCTTAAATCAAAAGGCCAGGTAGCCTATAAAGATCTAGTACAAAACACTATTAAACGCTTAGCTGCAGAAATGAAGAAAAATGTTAGAGAAAGATAGTCTCGTTACATTTCGAGCAGGCAATATGCAAGATAAAAATTTCATTTTTTCTACGTGGTTAAAGGGTCTACGCTTCGGCAATGACTGGTACGGTCTTATAAACTCAAAGGTATATTTCTCGGTATACCATGGAGTTATAGAAGCTATTCTTTCAAAGCCAAATGTATCAGTTAAGGTAGCTTGCCTTAAAGAAGATCCAAACGTTATTCTAGGCTACGCAGTGTACTCAGGTAATCGTTTGGACTGGGTACACGTTAAAAAGTCATGGCGCAAGATCGGAATAGCCAGAGATCTAGTGCCTAAAACCATTACTACTGTGTCACATGTGACCGACGTGGCTCGTAGTATTCTCAAGAAGCATGAGCATATAAGCTTTAACCCGTTCGATTTTAACTAAAAATAAAGGAACCAGTATAAATGTCAGAAATTAAGAAACCAGCACGCAGTGTAAGCGATATCCAGGATGAGTATTCTAAGCTTTGTTTTAAAGCCGGACACCTTCAATATCAGATTTCAGCTCTCAGTAAAGATCTAGAGTTATTGAATAGCACTATGAGAGATCTTAATTTTGAGGCTGCTGCCGCCCAAGCTAAAGCAGCAGAAGTAGCGGCAGCAGTAGCCGCCGCTAAGGCCGAAGCTGATAAACCCGTAGAGGCATCCACCTCTACTCAACAATAAGGAACTAAATAATGTCTAAGAAAGTAACATACGCTAAACTGCATGCCGGAGTATTTATCCCAACTGTGGGTAACCTATCGGATACGCTTCCCCCCCAAAGTAAGACGCTTCAGGAGCTTACTATGACCACGCAACCAAACGGTAACCTACATCTAGCATGGTACGACGAGCGTACAAATGAGGAGCGGTCAGCAGAAGTAGGGGCTAGTAACATTATCGTTTTAGCTTATGAGTCTAGCAAACGAGTAAAGAAAGTAAATGCGTCGAATAGTTCAGACACCTAAACCTGGTTCTCAAATACCAGAACTCTTAGGGCCGTTTAAGCTACAGAAGTTTTTGTTCGACAAACAATTAAAGTTTGTCAATGATCCTCGTCCCTTCAAAGTTGCGGTATGTAGCCGCCGCTCTGGAAAGACTGTAGCTTGTGCGGCGCACCTGATTGATACGGCCATCAACAACAAAGAGGTCGTTTGTCTTTATATTACCCTGTCTAGAAACAATGCTAAAAAGCTTGTTTGGAAGGAAATAGAGAAAATCAATCGCCTATACAAGCTAGGAGGCGTCGTAGACCTTACCGAATTGTCTATGACGTTTCCTAGCTCTGGATCGGTTATATATCTATCAGGCGCAAAGGACCAATCAGAGATCGAAAAGTTTCGCGGATTGGCCTTAAAATTAGTCTACATTGATGAATGTCAATCATTTAAGTCATATATTGAAGATTTGGTCGATGACATCTTATCCCCCGCCTTAATGGATTACGCAGGCACGCTTTGTCTTATTGGAACTCCAGGACCTATACCAAGCGGCTATTTTTACGAATGTGCTGAAACTTCTCAGGCCTGGAGTAAGCACGGCTGGACCTTCTTTGAAAACCCATTTATTGTACAAAAAGCCAATAAAACCCACCATGAGCTTTTAGAGCGAGAATTATTTCGTAGAGGCGTTAAAGCAGAAGACCCGTCTATCCAGAGAGAGTTCTTCGGCAGGTGGGTGTTGGACAGCGATTCTCTTTGGATTCATTACGATAAGACTATCAACCATTTTACTGAACTACAGCCCCGGACTAAGTATAACTACATTATGGGGATCGACTTAGGTTATATGGATGCCGACGCCATAGCCATAGTGGCCTGGTCCGAATCGGATCCGACAACCTACCTGGTAGAAGAACTTGTTGTTAAAAGACAGGGACTTACAGAGCTTGTGGACCAGATTAAATATTTGCAGGCTAAATACGACGTCTCTAAGATGGTTATAGACGAAGGAGGCTTAGGTAAAAAGCTCGCAGAAGAAATGCGGCGCCGCCACGGGATCCCAGTTCAACCTGCCGACAAGTCCCGTAAGATGGAAAACGTGGCCTTCCTAAACGATTCATTGCGCACAGGTAGGTTTA
>Ga0302221_10001934_pt1 | contig 13109 bp, 12 predicted proteins | sample II_Palsa_E2_1_FD_193517 | JGI IMG/M metagenome (GOLD analysis project Ga0302221, IMG submission 193517) | Peat permafrost microbial communities from Stordalen Mire near Abisko, Sweden - II_Palsa_E2_1 | ecosystem: Environmental > Terrestrial > Soil > Palsa > Peat permafrost | place: Sweden... | reverse complement strand
CCCCCCCCCCTCGAAAAAGAGCTCGCCCCGAGCGTCGAAAGTTAAAGGTGACAAAAGAGAGTACAAAAAGAGCGTGTATAGACAAATCCTTAAAAAAACAGCCTATTTCCAAACGCCAGTTCCAACGTGCCGTCTCCAGCCAGTCTCCGAAAACTCTACCAAACTATATCCACTTCAGCTTTCAATTCGCTCCTATTCCTGTCGTCAGAATCACTTTATATATGCCGGAATCGTCGTCGTTAACGGCAGCAACTGTGATCCGTCTGCCAGGGACAGTTCCTGATCCAGTGATCCTTTAAATCTACTATCTGACGTACCTGCTGTATTGTCGGTAGGCTCGTAGTTATAGGAGAATTCGAAGGATTCGGAGGATTAGAAGCGGCAGGTGAAGATGAAGGCGTCGTAGTAGTACCGATTGTCAGCTTACTGACGTCGAATAAGGTTATTCGCAAGCTTCGACGTAGTTTGCTAAAGAGGAGCAGTCGTTAGAGCACCAATTGTCGTTCTAATTTTGCTGACGACGTTCATATTGTTGTCAGCGAATTTCGACGATTATAGGGACCATAACGTAAGGAGAGGAGACGCTGTTTTCGACAGAAGCAGCTGAACAGTCCGTAAAAATTCGACATAGACCCGCGGAGGGTGAGCTATTGAGGAAGTCGACTGCGAATCACGGCATTAAGCCTGTTCCTGAAGCTAGGTATTTAATTGACGTCGTTCCAGCTTGGCGGAGAGCGTATAGCTTGTCTTGTTATGACTCTACAGCTGTTCGGTTCAGCGTAGGAGTACTACTTTAGCAGGGGCCGTCGATCTGGCAGGCTCTTCGGGATCAGGGAGCGTAGTGTTGTTGACGATACAGCAAGCTGAGCCTGTAACGTCGAGAATAGTATATTTGCGCTTAAGCTAAGCTTGAAAAATAAGCGTTTTCAGGGGGAGTATCGACAAAAATCAAAAATCGAATGAAGGGTATACTGACGAGATTTATATTGTCGTTAGCACTAATGAAAGTATATTAGTAACGTTTATATTATTATTAATACTAAAAATCTATAATAATAAAGTATATTAATAATGTTTATATTATCGTTAATATTAATAATTATAAATATTTATTAACTCGAGTTATTAACTTTATAATAAATATTCTTAAAACTTAAAATAATAAAATTAATATTAATAAAGTTTATATTTTTATTAATATTAATAATATTTATATTATTAATAATATTAATAATTATAATTATAATAATAATAAATATAATTTTATTAATTAAAAAATATTAATATTAATTAAAGTAATTATTATATTAATTAATACTTTAATTAATAAATTAATTAAAATAAAGATTATAAACTTAAGTTTATTTTTTAACTTTAAGTATAAAGTCTTATATTTATTCTTTTCTTTAAATCTATACTCGGCTTTTTCTAATCGGAGTATACGCATTCTGGACTTTCGAGCAGTTTAACATTCGGTGTTTGTGATGGAATATATTACCCTTTATGCTGCAGACAGGATCACATTAGCCCTTGCGCGATTCAAACACGTACCGTGTGTCGATAATTTAGGGACGTTGAAAACCTACACTGGGAGCTCTTAAAACGTTCACTACAACACCATAAAATAACCACGAGAGCCGTCAGCCGTAAGCCGTCAGAAAAATATAGAAGAACAGTTTGTTGTAATGTGCTACAAAGGGTTTTGAAGGCACCTTAAATAGTAGTGACCGGAACGCTCATTATATAATCCCTGATTCAGCCCCAATAACGCCCCCCTGAAAGACAGTGATCTGTACCCTGAATTTTTAGCGATAGAGTCGCTAAGTTGTAGTGAGCTTCAGTGATGAAATTTTGGTGTTCCTTGCTTATCTAGGTAGTCAAGTTTGATCCTGCCCGCAGGCAACAGATAAGAGCACGAATGAGGTTGGGTGCGACTTGGACAAAATGATTATTTATAAGAAGAGAAGAGATCCATAAAAAAAGCTCTGACGTAAACTAATTGCAAAACGTTCATGAAGTAAGACTATTCACAAAATATAAAACTCACTTGATTATTCCCTTACCGTGTTCCGGCAGTCTAGAGCATATTGCTTTTGTAGATGTCCCGTTATTGCCTGGTAATAGAGCCGGTGTCTCTGTCGTACACTGCAATACTACAGCGATTATTCCCCTCGGGTTTATATTGGACTTATGCATAAAGGCACGTCTTACTTCTGGAATAACATGATTGAGAAGCGAAGATACTGATGTTGATACTACTGTAGCTCATATCAAAGGTGAAGCTTTCAAGATTACAAGAAGCGATTTAAAAGGACTTTCTTCGTTAGTTACCGACACCTGTAACACTCGATGAAAGGTTTGGAGGAGATTTCAGGATCTTCCTGAAGTACGGTATCATTTTAGTTCCTTGCGATTCGCACGGTCTTCAGCTTATGATTAAAGATTTGATTGATCCTAGGAAGGACGAAGAAAAAACACTCGATAAAGGACCCATACAAGAGCTCTGTTTATTGTTATATCAAGGAAACCGCTATCTCGTCCCTCTTCGAAAACGAAAAGTCTCTCAAAATATATGCCCTCGACCCTCGAGCCGACATTTCTCTTCCATTCATGAGCCTTATTCTCGCCGAGAGCTTTTGGCAAAAGCTGAAGGCATTACACAAGCTTATTAATCCCGTCGCGGAGTTTTAGAACATGTCAGAATCAGACTACACTACTCTTGACAAAGTTCTTCCTCGATGGATGAAATTGGCAAACCATATACTTCGCCAATCCCAGGATCGAGCTTCGACGTTTGCCCACGAGATCAAAGCTTATATGACACGGGAGAAATCTGGTTAGAGAGAAGGCATACACAAATAATTACAATCCTTCACTATACGACAAACGTCCTTCAGCCTGAGTCAAAAGAAAAGATTGGAACAGTTTTACCTACTATCATGGACAAATCAGGTAATCGACTTCTTGGGTAAAAATAAAGACGACAAGTTAATGGAAGAGTTCTTTCTTCAAGTCAGTCAAACAGATGAGTTTCATACAGAAATAAAATTATTGGACGAAGATCAAAAATCTATTGCTCTTGTGGTACATGCAGGTAAGACGCAGTTTTCTTGATCTGATATCTAATATTGACAATTTTAGGAGGAAAATGCTCATCTTGCAGATCTGGCACTCCGATTACTATATTATATAATCTTACCTCAGCCAATAGTGTGGTCCCCGAACGAGTGTTTTCAACCATTCCCCTGCTCCACTTGAAGAATAGCAATCGAATGTCGAACCACAGCGTTAACAAATTTATCATCATTTATATAAATACTCGGTCACTTCGCAGAGCCACGGGAGTCAAGCAAAATGAGGAGGCAAAAGCTGCTAGCAAGATATTTGCAGAGCCATTGACAGAAAAGGAAGGCGTCGAAGATAGACTCTTAGAGATGGAGATTCTATATTGATACATGCATTCACTATAGAGAACACAATGCTTGGAAAGTGTAAAAGAGTGGACGACATTAACCAATTTAATTTCCTAGAGACGTAGGGACATGTATATATCCTAGTTAAAAGAACGACGATGTCGGAATTAATTCAAACAGGACTAGCAACAATCGATAGGTATTTTTCACCAAACTCCCGTTCGTTTCCCTACAGCATTCGCCTTCATTCTAGGGCGAATGAAGCCGACAGAAGGCTTAAGCTCTGCTTCGAATCTCAAGAACCGCTAGGTTCTACACAGAGCGCGTACCTTGACGAAATTCTGAACCGGCCGCGAAATAGCCCTCCTCTGACCGAAGAAGCATTCAAATTATTTTGTCAAGATGTTGATCAGCTCGGGCTTGCCAAGGCCGTGAAAAGCCTTTTGAAGACTGATAAGGGTAAAGTTGGTGAACAGGACGAGGAGGATGGTAACGACCGGGAAGATCATGGCGATGGCTATCGGGGAAGTAATGATAACTAGGAGCAGAACAACCAGGAGGTGAACAACCGGGAGGGAAACAGCAAGGGGAAGGGGGAGCATAGAATCTTGAATTGTGTCCAAGATAATGCTGGAGTTGATTGTTGAATAAGGTAGCTTCAGTCACGTTGTGCAAAGATTGAGGTGAGATCAAAGTAAATAGTATATGAAAGGGTTGGTTAATCAAGAGAAAGAGCCAGACTTAGCTACAATGCACAATAATTCCAGCAATTGATTTTAACAGCCACATGGAGAAGATAACGTTCAGACAATATACAGGGTATTGGAATCTGTCATTGTTATTGTGGCTCGGACGAAGTGGCCTAAGCTTGGTTTGACGAGCAAGCAGCAAGCTATTTTCGATGAATTGAGTTTCAACGGAAGGTGAACAAAGTCAGACTGAAGTATTCTTATTGAACGACTAGTATGCAGAGCATCAGCTGTTTACAACCTTGGTGGAATAATCTTGACGAGACCAATAGATGAGACGAGTAATTGCTTTGGTGTGCTCACCCCCAAAGACGACAGACTTATTGAAAATTTATTTTAAAGTACTGTAGCGGGAAAGGAATAATGCAAGACAATTAGCAAAGTGTGGTTTTGAGTTGAATGCCGAGTTTTTTTTAGAGCTTAGAGCCTAGACTTATTTTAGTTAATATAGTATTTAATTATTAATATTTTACTTAATCTTTATATTCCTTTTATAATCCTATTGTTCGAAATCTAAAATTATAATACTTTTAGTATAAATAATATTAATTAATCTATAATTTATAATTTTTATAATTTCTTTTAAAAAATAAAATTATTTAAAATAAATTAAATAATTAATTAATTAAAAAATAAACTAAAAAATATATTTTATATTTTTATATTTTTATATTATTATAATAATTTCAATAATTTTTATATATTTTTTTAATAATTTTTATTATTATAAAATAAAATTTTTTATAATAATATTTATTAAAATTTTTATTAAAATTTTATATTTAAATTTTATATTAATTTTAAAATTAAAATAAATATAAATTATAAAATATTTAATATTATTAAATTTATAAAATTTAAAATTTAAAAAAAAATAAAAAAAAATTTAATAAATATATTAAATTAATAATTTAAATTAATAATAAAATAATTTATAATTAAATTTTTTTAATTTTATATAATATATATATTTTAATAATTTTTTATTTATATTTTTAAATTTAATAATAATAATTAATTTTTTTTTATAAAATATAAAATATTTTATTTATTAATTATAATATTAATAATAAAATAATTATAAGATTTTTTTTAAGTATATTTAAATTTAATTAAAATAATTTAAATCTTAAATTTTTTTTTAAAGTTATAATAATTAAATATTTTATCTTTAATATTAAAGGACTTTATTATTTATTTAAATAAATTAAAATTTCCTTAGTCATCTCTGGTTTTTTTATAATTTCGTACGCGACATTGTGGTATTAATCTTATAGCTGCTTAATTATAGTCTTGAGATATATATATAGATTATTATTAATATACTTGTTTTTCCAAAAACTGGTCCGCTTCTCCCGAGTTGTGAGTTTACTTTTAGTAATTAATAATTTCCTGATTCGCAGAAGTAATCCTTAATGTTATAGCTATAATTTAAGAATTAATATATTTAATCTTATACCCTGCCCGATTCATTTACTGAATACGTTCCTGATACTGCTTGATATTTTTTACCTTGCGACCTACATTCATCGAATTGATTGACTGAGTGCTTGATTAACTTGAATCTATCGAGCTCCACTAGATACCGCACTGATCAGATTCGATATACCCTATATAACTTCAACACCATATTCCATTGGCGTCATATAGATATTGAAGCTCGGAAGTACATGCAATACACCAGCAAGCGTTTTGAGATGGTCAGAATCATCGCTCATGCCTTGGAAGATTGTCTACGTCACTGTTCTCATTTGGACTGAGGTGAAGATCGACTTCTGTTGTAGGTGTGTCGATGGTGAGGGTAAAGGGCTGATATCCGGATTTATCATTAGTTATGAGCGACAAGGAGGCACCGGCAAGACTCCCGTAGTACCAGTATCGGTATTCTGCGGGCTTCATCGTGTCACCAAGTTGTTCATGCAGCATCTAAAAGCAGATTAATACGTGCTTTCTTACTCATTTTTGCGACGTTTAGAGCTTTCTGGGCCTCCGCCAATTGCAGCTTCCTCAATGTCACCACAAGATTATTCATGGCTATTTCGTGACCACTCTTCATCAGTGGCAACACCTTGCTGTCTCTCTACTCTTTGATACTTAAAAGTTGAGCAGTTATACCCTTCAAATCCCCACAAAGCTCGTTTGCTTTAGTAAGAAGAAAAATGAATCTGTAATTAGGGAGATTGGAGTAAAGATCATTGAGGACGTTAGAGAGACTCAGTCCCGCCCGCAACAGCCGCTACCAGTTGGCCGACGTCAAGAGGCGGCTCCCATAGTGAAAGAGATCGAATATTGCTATCGATGTCCATGTAATTGCGAACCTTGTACATCCGATCGTCAATGGTGTCGGGAAGAGCGCGCAATTGAGGGTTATCAAGAATACAGAAATAAAAAGTCGTTATAAAGCCAAAAACGTTAGCTAGCACAAGGTTTTTGGCATAATGCGGAAACCCAAAGCTGGTCCCAATGCTTATACTCTTTTGGTTAGAGTCATTGGACCCGCTATTAATCATCCCGACTGGCTGAGGACTCTGGTTTGAAAATGGAAAACTCAATTCCATCTCGACAACAGCATTGCCAAATGCATCTCATTTGTCTAGAGGTGAGTAATACGTCTCAACAATCTTCTTCCATCTCTTGGGGATTCGCTGTCCTTTAGGTCCATATACATGACTGCGAAAATGTATAGTTGGATGGTATTGGGTAGATCCTCCATCGTATTGCGTCGGAAGTAGTAATTCCTATAGGTAATGAGAATCGAGATGCACTTCATAACAGTCCTTTTCATGTACGCGACGGGCCTTCCTCTGGCTACCACATGCGGTGCAACGGGATTGTCCCTCCAAGCCTCAATTCCGTGTACTTGGCGCATGCTACTTGAGACTATTGAATAGTGCTTCCAGCACATACTCGGCGGAGACGCCCGTGATAGGCTGCTATAGACAAGCTCGACGAATATCACCGAATATCACCGTTAGCATATGGATCGGGAATAAGGTGCATCAGGTCAAGGGCGTTGTCAAATTTTTGATTATTGAGTAGGGCATTGGCAAGTTCTAGGAGTGCATGAAAACTGAGCTCCCAGTGATAAATAGAGTAGGGATGGCTGAGCTCGTTGTATGTTTGAAAGCTACTCGTGGTGCTTGAATACCCGAAAGTCGCTGAAATTTGAGTCAGGTCTGTAGCATCAATGTTCCGGAAGATGTTGAGAATGGACTCAAGATCGGTCGCCGAGCTGGCTACGTCGGGATGGGTATCTACTTGTGCGTTATAAAAGCTTTCCAGGCCGCCAATATTGGCTTGACTGATACTTCCCAAAGAAAAAGAGGAGAAGGGTGACGTATCAAATTTTGATATCGATCCCGCCGTTTCTCTCTGTAAGAGTGCAATTGATCAATATTATAGTGGAAAGAAAATCGATGAAGTGGGCTTGGGAGAGATGGAGGTGGATTGTGTTTGTGCGGGTGGTGCAAAATGACAATCAATGTCAGGGCATAGGTGTAATGCATTGTGTGTGTGTGTAAGTCTGTGGATTGAGAAAGCTGTAGAAGTGCGTTATATATATGATAAGCGAGGCAGGCGTGCCTTCCTCAACCGTAACAATCAAGGCGTTTCCTTTAAATTGGAAGTAGCCGAAGTAACGGACTTCATTTTTATAATGCAAAGTCTCGATCTATATTGATTCAGCCCCCGTGGCGGCGGAAGGAATTGGGAGAGAGAAGAAATTCTCCAACGCAAGTGCTAAATCTGGAGTTACCGGCGGAGTTGAAATGGTTTTCGTGGAAATTACTTTTTGGGTCCACTTCCCATCGCGTAGTTCCGACCAGCCTAGCTTTATCTGCCAAAAGGTCTCTGGGACCAGCTCAGCTGTTGTCGATATGCTGGTCAGAGCACCGAAATTAGTATCTTTGGCTGTTATCGCAATGCTGGGTAATGGTTGTTGTGCAAACTTAGCGGTGAAGATGAAAATCCGTTGGCCCCACACTATGGGAAAAAGATGAGTGCCTTTTGCAGAAGTCTTTCGTATATTGGAATATCAGTCTTCGCACTCATCCAGGATGTCCACTCGGTAAGAGCTATGCTATAAGTCCGGTAAAAGAAGAAATAATAAATCGTTTATATTCGAACAATAACGTGGATTTAAACTTTATTAATTTTATCTTTAATATAAGTCTTTTAATATATTTTTATTATTTTTAAATTATTAATTTAATCGAATTTCGGAAAATAAAACTTTAAAGCCGATTTTTTTTTTTTTTTTTTAAAAAAAAAAATTCGAATATTATATAAAATGAATATAAAATAAAATTAATATAAAATAAAATTAATTATTAAATAATTTTATTATATTTTAATAATTATTAAATAAATAATAAAATTTAATATTTATAAAAATTTATTATATAATTTTATATATTAAATAAAAATATTTAAATAAATTTTATTATTTAAAAAAATATAAAATTTATAAATTAAAGTTTATTAATTATATTTTAAGTTTTTTATAAACTTAAAAAAATAATTTTATTTTAATAAAAAAAATTAATTTTATATAATAATTTTAATTCTTTATTAAAATTAAAAAAATTTTAAATTTAAAAGATTTTATTTTATAATACTATTAAAGTTATTTAATATATCTTTAGGGACTAAACCTGATTACGAGGCTTAATTAAAAAGATTCACGAGAGTTATATCAAGGCTAAGGAACGAGCCCCGAAGCTCTTATATATTAGTATACGTCAAAATGTCGGAAGCGTGATTATATTAAAGTCGAAGCCTGAGAAATCCGTTATTTCTTTTGACTGCAGGTATTGAACTTCCGATACATTAAGATTAAATCCATTGATCGCAATCGCTACTTTCTGAACTATAACAAAAACGACTATAGTACTGCTAATGGAATATTCAGATACCAAAAAGGATACGGGAACTATAATGACAGCATTTATATAGAACTATAATAAAGATTAAAGATGATCGTTTTCTTAAGTACCAAAACACAAAACAAAATTGACAGCCAAGCCCTTGTACTCGCTTCTACGGGAAGGGAAGTTGCCATCACAGAGTCCTTCCCCGGAGACATTTCGCCTGGTAGAGACATTTTCCCCCATTACATGTTCAGAGAAAAGTCTCCCTGTGCGCTCGCATTGCCTTGAAATACGCTCCCACCGCCTGTTTCAATATTGGAAGCAAAGACCTGCGCTTCTCCGCCCTTAATGCCTTGAATTGTCCTAAACGTTTTTCCGTATACAGTTCGTGCTTCAATAGCATCTAGGTCCTGAGTTAGAGTCTCCCAACGAACACTCTGATTGGTTTCTTCAATTTCATTCGTCCATAGCCACAGTTGGCTCGACACTGCCACGAAACCTGGGTCATGCTCATCTCGAAACTTGGTCATTCCCATATGATCCCCATGAATACCTCGATTTCCGTACGCACTCAAGATTGATGAATTGCTTGGAACAATCTGTTCATTACTCAGAATTTGTTTGCATCAAGTTCTTCTGGAGAAAAGTGTTACCTTGCCTAGACCCGTGATGGCCAGTTCTTCAAAAAAGCAGAATATTTTGATCGGTTTCTTTCCCTCTTGCTGGCGCGCGTTGAGCATTGTGTGGAATTCCTGTTGCAGATTGGCAAGCATTTCGGAACCGGGCCTTAAGACATCCACGATTTCTACTGCTGTCTTCCGCAAAATACTTGACAATCTAGTCAAAATACCCGCCCATTGTGCAAGATCGGATCCAGCATGGGGAGTTCCCAAGAACGCGATAGCGGATGTGTATTCCAGAAGGTCCTTCAAGTATTTCTCGGCAGCTCCTCGTGATAAAAGCAATGCCTGAATTGGAGTCAATGCTTCTTATCCAGACGTTCCAGTTGCTTGATTACCTGTTCACAGACAAGGCCCCCAAGGCTGTGGGCAATAAAGATAAGGGGACGAGTGTCCTAGAATATATTACTCTCTAAACACAATTCATTTTCAATATACACCTTACAGACTTCGTTCGCTTGCGCATCACAGCCAGATCATGCATCAGAGCTTGACCATGATTTCGAAGAGTGTTCGAAGATGTAATGGAGAAAGCTTTCACAATGTCTGCATCATAACCGAAAGTCATGATTCTTGCGTTGGCAATTTCATTAGGAAGTAGATCTTTTGGCCAGAAGAGATGGTTCTCCGTCCTCGTCCATGTCGACTCGCGGCCTCCTGTTATGCCATGGACAAATACAATACTATTAAACAATCAGTTGCCCCATAGTTAACGTCTGCGATTTTCCGGGTAACATACTCCGAAATTGGGCTGGACGGGTGCCGACGCTTCGAATATTTCTCTTTGCGAGCCCGCGTCAAAGGGCGAGGGGCCGATCATTGTGCATCTGGTGCGTGCTGGTGCTAACTGCTCGACGAGACATCGGGATAAAATTGGACAAACTGCGCTGCTTGCGTCAATCGCTCACGGCCACACAGTAATTGCTAGATATTTGGTTAAGAAAGGAGCACCAGCGACCGATCTCTCTCCACGCGGAATGGAAACAACGATTCTACAATCTGCGGTATTGACAGGGGACAATGCACTAGTATTGGCTATCTTACGCGCTGGCGTTGATCTCGAAGCCGTCGACTTAAAATATTCCAGAACCGCTTTGCATTTCGCATGCCAGCAAGCACAGGAGAAAATAATTGCACATTTGCTAAATGCTGGGTCGAGAGCTAATGCAGTTGACAAGGATGGCAAATTTCCGCTTCATTTGCTTTCCATGCGGTCCACTATAGACACAGTTGAATTACTCCGAAAGGCTGGGGCTAAGCTTGAGGCAGTGGACAATTATAATCGATCCTTTCTTTACTGTTCCTGCCTGAACGCTTCTCTCGAGATAGTGGAATACCTCTTAGACTCTGGGGCGGACTTGGAGCAGTGTGACAGATGTGGAAGAACTCCCCTGTGCGCACTTCTGGAGGATATATCTTCCAGTCCCGTATGCCACAGCTTGACACTTGATGAGACGGATGACAAAACCGATAATTTTAATCTCGAAGAAACTACCCTCCGTATTCATTTCGAAGAAAGAGTGAGGGTTGTTCACCTCCTTTTTTCTCGGGGAGCAGACATCAACAAAGCCAATGCAGAAAAGCAAACCCCATTGCACTTTGCAGTTATATCGGGCCGCGAAGATCTGACTAATTCTTTGATCGCTGGAGGGGCGGAAATCGATGCTCCAGATCGAAGGGGATTGACGCCACTTACCTACGCGATCTTGGCGGAGAAAAGCACAACACTGGAGACACTTTTACTTCACGGAGCTGGTCCATTACAATATCATCATTTTGATATAGTTTTAAATTCAATCTTGCCAAGACCTAGCCGCTGGACGCAAAATACCGAAATTCCTTTGCATGATTTACGAGCAACTCGTACTCCCCGAAAACCACTTCCAGTATTCTCGAAATTCAAGTACAATGCCAACAGTGTTAAATTCTTGGATCTGTTACTGTCTCACGATCCCGGTCACTTTGATGGTCACAAAATCCAAGCAAGACTTCACCAGCGTAAAGAGTACTGTTTGCATCCGCTCCTGTTTGCCGCCAAAGTTGGGTACCTTGAATTGGTAGCTTGCCTTGTGCGTCATGGAATATCTCTCGAGACGGTTTGCTTTTCTGGAATGACACCTCTCCATTATGCCGCTGAGAAAGGCTATAAGACTGTCGTCAAGTATCTTTTGGCACACGGTGCAAACATTCATACGGTGAATAGATGTGGCGAAACACCTCTTCACCTTGTGGCGAACATCAAACATCCTGGATGCGACGATATTAGAGAATCGATTTACTCAGCCGCCGAGAAGCCTGATCTAGTGGCAACAGTATCTGTACTTGCTTTCGCAGGGGTGGATATAAACGCTATTTCAGCCGAAGGAGACACTGCCTTGCATATCGCTGCCAGAACTGGCAATCAACATGTGTATCTTGCGCTGGTGATTTTCGACGCTGACCAAGATATTAAGAATAGTGAAAATAGGACCGTGGTGGAGCTTGCCGAAGACGCATGGGCAAAAGATCGATTCAAACTGTGGAGAGGTTGGTTTGTGTTCCCTCCAGATTCTCGGCCGAAACATCGGCCGAGTTTACTAGTAAGAGCATTATGTTTTGACGTTGATCCGGAGAAATCATATTATACGCCAGAGAAGGACGCCAAATTCAAAGAAGAAGGAAATTCAAGAAAAAGGTCTATATAAGATCTACGTTGAAGAATACGACTTGACTCTGATATCCAAGGAACGCCGCATGCCAAGTACAAGGCAGCCAGATTCCCTGACAGCAAGGAATAAACATCAACGTCATTCTACACTTGCTGTAGAGGTATATCATGGTAGGGCTTGATTTACAGCCTGTCTCCAGTGAAACCCAACATGCTGAAGACACAAGCACGTGCAATCGTCTATTTGAGAATCTTGGCTCCACTGCAGTATTCGACAATGGGCTTGAGAGGGTATAGACTAAGATAACGATGTCAAAGTCAGAGTCATTAATTTTCTTGAAGTATAGACGTGCCGCGGTTCTTCACTATCTCTGGCATTATTACGACTATAGCTATACTATCTTTAATATAAAAAAAAAATTATTTATTTATCTTTTTTTATTTTTTATTTTTTAAAATTAATTATAAGTTTTTTATATATTTTTTATTATTAAAATATATTATAATTAAAAAATAAAATATAAAATAATATAAAATAAATAATTATATTTAAGAAAATAAAAATAAAAATATTAAATATAATAAATATAAATAAATAATAATATTATAAAATTTATATTAATTTTAAAATATTAAAATATTAAATAAAATATATAAATATAAATATAAATTTTTTAAATAAATTAATATAAAAAAAAATATTATATTATATATTTTTAATATATTTAAAAAAAATTAAAATATAAATAATA